>Ga0316605_10000079_pt1 | contig 108594 bp, 109 predicted proteins | sample OWC_soil_day20_n_FD_207666 | JGI IMG/M metagenome (GOLD analysis project Ga0316605, IMG submission 207666) | Wetland soil microbial communities from Old Woman Creek delta, Ohio, United States - OWC_soil_day20_noCT | ecosystem: Environmental > Terrestrial > Soil > Wetlands | place: USA: Ohio...
CCGGGCCCCTTGAGAGGTGCCGAGCAACGCAGGCGTTGGCGGAAAAGGGGCGAGGACTGTCTGAGGGGCGTAGCCCCGAGTTCCGCAGCCCCCGCCAACGACGAGTAGCGCAGGGAACCGGCGAAGCCGGCACCGACCCAGGGGTGACCTTTTCTTTGGCTACTTTCTTTTGGGCAAACAAAAGAAAGTACGCTCGCGCGTCAGGCGCGAAAACCAGCGTCTCCGAAACGCAATTCCTCGCATCAGGCGCGAAGCCTGGTGCCTCAGCCCCCCCGCCTGCAAGGCCAAAACTCAGAACTGTTTCACCTCGATATTCAGTGTCTGAATCCGATAGGCAATCTGCCTTGGCGTCATCCCGAGAATGCGGGCTGCCTTGGCCTGGACCCATCCGGCTTGCTCGAGCGCGGCGATGACCCTTTCCTTTTCGGAGAGGTTGGGATCATTGATGTCGATGTCGGCGTTGCCGCCCACCGCCGGGGGCGGGGCGCTGCGGGTGAAGTCGCCCTGGGAGGCCGGTTGGGCCGTCCGGATCGGTCGCGGGCTGGTGCGCTCGCGGACGCTCGGGAAACGGATGAGGTCGACGTCGATGTTGCCGTCTTCGGAGAGCACGGCGGCGCGTTCCAGGCAGTTTTCCAGTTCGCGCACATTGCCCGGCCAGTCGTGGCTGGCCAGCCGGCGGTTGGCCATGTCGGTGAGCTTGAGCTTGCGCTTCTGGTCGTTGCCGATTTTGCCGAGCAGGTGGCGGGCGATCTCGGGGATGTCCTCGATGCGCTCGCGCAGGGGCGGCAGGAAGAGCGGCATGACGTTAAGGCGGTAGAACAGGTCTTCGCGGAAGTCGCCCATTTCGACGGCGGTTTCGAGGTCGCGGTGCGTTGCGGCGATGATGCGCACGTCGACCTTGATGGTCTTGCTGCCGCCGACCCGCTCGAATTCGCCTTCCTGCAGGATGCGCAGCATCTTGGCCTGGAAGGCGGCGGACACTTCGCCGATTTCGTCGAGGAACAGCGTGCCGCCGTGGGCCTGTTCGAAACGTCCCTTGCGCGCCTCGACGGCACCCGTGAAGGCGCCGCGTTCGTGGCCGAAGAGTTCGGATTCGAGCAGGTTTTCCGGTAGCGCTGCGCAGTTGAGCTTGACCAGCGCATTGCGGGCGCGCGGCGAGTTGTAGTGGATGGCGTTGGCGATGAGCTCCTTGCCGGTTCCGGTTTCGCCGCGGACCAGCACGGTCGTGTTCCATTTGGCGACCATGCGCGCCTGGTCGAAGACGCGGCGCATGACCGCCGAGCGCCCGACCATGCTGTCGAAGCCGAACTGATGGCGAACCGTTCGCCGCAGCAGGTCGCGCTCTTCAAGCAGCGAGGATTTTTCCTGGGCGACGCTCATCGACAGGCTGAGGCTCTGGCCGATCAGGTTGGCCACCATCTCGACGAACTGGGCGCGTTCCTCGAGCAGGCCGTCTTCCGGGGCTTCGGGCTGGACGGCGAGGACGCCCTTGAGGTCGCTGCCGACCTTGATCGGCACGGCAATGAAGGGCAGGTCGGGCAGGTAAACCTGCGTCCGGTTCAGGAAGCGCGGCTCGTCGGCAACGCGCACGAGCTTGATGGTGCGCGGCTTTTCGAGGATCAGGCCGATGATGCCTTCGCCGGGGCCGTACTGCGCGTCGTCGAGAATCGGCCCGTCCGGGCTGTAGATGGTGCGGATGTTGAGCTTGCCGGTTTCCGGGTCGAGCACGCTGATCAGGCCGCGCGACAGGCCGGCCTCGTCGTGCAGCACGCGCAGGACGTCACGCAGCGTTTCGTTGAAATCCAGCGTCCGGTTGAGCACCCGGCTGACCGCGTAGAGCGCCGCGAGCAACTGGATGTTGAGCTCGTGCGTTCGGCAGAATCCACCGGGAGGAGGGCATTCGTCGATGTTTAGAATGGGGTGTTCGTGCATGCTGTTCTCGTTGTTGTTCTTCAGATCGGGTCACCGTCGACGCGGAATTCCACGATGGCGGCGCAACCGCCGCTCGGGCTCTCTTCCAGGTCGATGATCCCGCCGTGGTCGGCGACGACCTGCTGGGCGCGCGACAAACCGGTGCCGATGTGCTTGCCGCTGCCGCCCTTGGCCGTGAAGAAGGGCTCGAAGGCCTTGTAGCGCCATTCCTGCGGGATGCCGGGGCCGGTATCGACCACGGAGACCACGATGCAATCGTTTTTCAGCTCGCTGGTCAGCAGCAGCTCGCGCCGCTTCCAACCCTTGATGTTCATCGCCTCGATGGCGTTGTCGACCAGCGCCTTGAACAGCATGCGCAGTTGTAGCGGACGGCCGAGGATGGCCGGCAGGGTCGAGGCCGGCTGCCAGTCGACGACGATGCCGGCGCCGAGCAGGCGCGGGGTGCTGACTTCCAGCACGTCGCGCAGGATCTCGTTCATGTTCACGCTGACCACGATCTCCTGCGGGCTTTGCGGGATCACCTGGCGCAGCGTTTCGAGGTGCTCGCGGCTGCCGATCAGGGCCTGCTGCAGCATCGCGGCGCTCGCCGTGTCGCGGCGCTGGAGGACGGCGATGGCCGAGGACATCACGTTCATCGGTTCTTCCAGGCGGAAGATGGCGGCGGACAGGCCCTCGCGGATCGCGGCGGTACGTTCCTCCTCGGCGAGCACGGCCTGTAGCGCCGAAGCGCGCGCGCGTTCCTGCTCGTCGCGCAGGTTGGTGATGTCCGAAATGACCAGCAGCAGGCCGGGTTGGCCGGCCGCACAGAAATAGCTGTCGGCGCAATCGCTGTGCATGTCGATGATCGAGGTGGTCACCGACAGCCAGCGCGGCCGTCCGGCGGCGCGGTCGATGCGCGCTTCGCGCTGGTTGAGCAGGCAGCCCTGCGGCTGCTTGGCAAAGGTCTCGCGCCAGTTTGGCAGCAGGCTGTCGAGAATGGTGTGGGCCGGCTCCTTGAGGCGCAGGTCGGTCACCAGCTTTTTGTATTCCTGATTGTCGAGCACCAGGCGACCGGTGGGGTCGAGCAGGGCAAAGGCCATGGGGGCGGCATCGACCACGGATTCGATGAGGTGTTTCTGGTTGCGGACCAGGCGTTCCAGGCGGTGCATCTCGGTGATATCGCGATGCATGCCGACGAAGTGCGTGGTCTTGCCCGAGGCATCAACCACCGGCGAAATGCCCAGTTCGGCCAGATAAAGCTCGCCGTCCTTGCGTTTGTTGAGCAGCTTGCCGGCCCACGGCTTCTGCGCCGAAAGATCGGCCCACATCGACTTGTATAGCTCCGTCGGCGTGGTGTGGTTGGATAGCGTCGATTCGTTCTTGCCGACGATCTCTTCCTTGCTGTAGCCGGTGACCCGCGTGAAGGCCTCATTGGCGAACAGGATGTTGGCTTTTTCATCCGTGATCGAGATGGCCAGGTCAGCCTGGTCGACTGCCTGTCGATAGGCTTCGGGTGGAAGTGCGGTATCCGGCGCAATGTTTGCGCCGGCTTTGGCAAGCGGTGTGGCCGACATCGAAAGGCTCCTCTGTAAATCGTTTTTCATTGATTAGCAGAAACCGTGCCGCATATCGGCTAAATGTCTGTAGTCGCCCTGTGGCGGTGCTTTCGGGGGAAATGCGACGAAAGTCCTGTCGCGTTTGCGACATTTTTCATGGTGAATGACGCCCTTGTTTGGTGCGTTTGTGCCGAAACCCGCATCAGACTGGGGTTTCGTCGCCTGCTTCCCTATTGGCATGGCTTATGCAGAGAGAGCAACGGAAAAACCGGAACCTCCAAATCATGAGCGAATTTCTCCTGCTGCTACTCTCCACGGCCTTGGTCAACAACGTCGTGCTGATCAAATTCCTGGGCCTCTGTCCGGTGATGGGTGTGTCGAAAAGCGTCGACAGCGCCTTCGGCATGGGGCTGGCCACGACCTTCGTCATCACGCTGGCGGCTGGTGCCTCGTGGATGCTCGACAACTGGATGCTGCAGCCGCTGGGGCTGGGTTATCTGCGCATCCTGACCTTCATCCTCGTCATCGCGGCAGTGGTGCAATTCACCGAAATGTTCATCAAGAAGGCGAGCCCCGGTCTCTACCAGTCGCTCGGCATCTACCTGCCGCTCATCACCACCAACTGTGCCGTGCTCGGCGTCGCCCTGCTCAACGTCGAACAGAAGTTCAGCCTGTTTAAGAGCCTGCTCTACGGGTTCGGCTCCGCCCTGGGATTCACCATCGTGCTCCTCATCTTCGCCGGGCTGCGCGAACGCATCGCCCTGGCTCGCGTGCCCGGTGCTTTCGCCGGCTCGCCCATCGCCTTCGTCACCATCAGCCTGCTGGCCCTGGCCTTCATGGGCTTTTCCGGTCTCAACGTCTAAAGGGGGCAACCATGATCGCAGCCATCCTCAGCCTGACTCTTCTCGGTGCCGCGCTCGGCATCATCCTCGGGGTCGCCAACAAGTTCCTTGCCGTCGAAGGCAATCCGCTGGTCGATGAACTGACGGCGATGATGCCCGGCTCCAACTGCGGCCAGTGCGGCTTCCCGGGCTGTTCCGGCGCGGCGGCGGCGATTGCCGACGGTTCTGCTGCGCCGACCTGCTGTCCGCCGGGTGGCAAGGCGCTGGCCACGGCGATTGCCGCCAAGCTCGGCCTGACAGTGGATCTGTCCGGCATGTCCGACGATGGTCCGAAGATTGCCGTGGTTTCAGAAGAGCTGTGCATCGGCTGCTGCCGTTGCAGCAAGGTCTGTCCGACCGATGCCATCCTCGGCGCGGCCAAGCAGATTCATAACGTCTTCCGCGAGGCCTGCACCGGCTGTTCCAGTTGCATCGAAAAATGTCCGACCGAGGCGCTGGCCATGAAGCCGGTGCCCGTCACCCTGCAACACTGGGTGATGCCCAAACCCGTGGCAGCGTGAGCGACAGATGGGTTTCATGAACTTCTTCCAGCACTTCCTCAGCGATGACTGGGGCGTGCATCCGGACGACCACAAGCGCCCCGCTGCCGATCAGCCGGTGCGCATCATGCCGGTTCCGGCCAAGCTCTACCTGCCGCTGCAGCAGCACCTCGGCGGCCCGGCCAGGCCAGCCGTGCTGGTCGGCCAGAAGGTCAAGAAGGGCGAACTGATCGCCGAAGCGCAGGGCATGGTCTCGGCACCGATCCATGCGCCGACCTCGGGAACGATTGCTGCCGTAACGGAAATTACCGCGCCGCACCCCTCGGGGCTGACGCTGCCGGCCATCATCCTTGACGCCGACGGTGCCGACGAATGGTGCGAATTGCAGGGCTGCGACGATCCGTTCGCCTTGTCGGCGGCCGAGATCGGCAAGCGGGTGGCCGCGGCGGGTGTCGTCGGCATGGGCGGCGCGGCCTTTCCGTCGGCTGTCAAGCTGAGCGGCGCGGCGCGAGCCAGCGTGAGCACGCTGGTCATGAACGGCGGCGAATGCGAACCCTACCTTTCATGCGACGATCGCCTGATGCGCGATGCGGCGGCGGGCATTGTCGACGGCATACGGATCATGCTCCACGCGACCGGCGCCAAGGTCGCGCTGGTCGGCATCGAAGACAACAAGCCGGAGGCGATAGCGGCCATGCAGGCAGCGGCTGCCGGCTTTGACGCCGTACAGATTCGCCCGGTGCCGGCACGCTACCCGATGGGCTCCGAGAAGCAGCTCATCCAGGTGCTGACCGGCATCGAGGTGCCGGCCGATGGCCGTCCGGCCGACATCGGCGTCATCGTGCATAACGTCGGGACGGCGCTGGCTGTGCGCGCCGCCGTCCGCGAAGGCAAGCCGCTGATCTCCCGCCTGGTGACGGTCAATGGCAATTGTGCCAGCCAGCCCGGCAACATCGAGGTACGGATCGGGACGCTGGCCGAAGAGGTCATTGCCTTTGCCGGCGGCCTCAAGGGCGAGGGCATTGGTCTGGCCCGCCGGGTCATGGGCGGCCCGATGATGGGTATGCAGATTCCGCACTGGCGTGTGCCGGTGGTCAAGGGCACGAGCGGTATCCTGGCCTTCGATGCGGTCGAGGTTGCCGAGCAGGAGCCGAATCCCTGTATCCGTTGCGGTTCGTGCGTCAAGGCATGCCCGATGGGTTTGCTGCCCTTGGAAATGAGCTCGCGCATCCGCAACGAAGTCTATGGCGAGGCCATCGATCTCGGGCTCAAGGACTGCATCGCCTGTGGCTGCTGCGCCTACGTCTGCCCGTCGAAGATTCCGCTGGTCCAGTATTTCGTGCATGCCAAGGGCGAACTGGCGGCGCAGGACCGTGCCAAGTTGCGCACCGATGCCACCAAGAAGCTTGCTCTTCAGCGCCAGGAGCGTCTGGAGCGCGAGGCGCGCGAAAAAGCTGAAGCAGCTGCCAAGCGCAAGGCCGAACGGGAAGCTGCGGCGGCGGCCAAGGCGGCTGCGCAAACGGAATCGGTAGGCTAAGGAGGCGATCATGGGATTCATGAATCTCTTCAAAACCTTCCTTGGCAACCACTGGGGTGTCCATCCTGCCGATCACAAGCGGCCAGCTTCCGAACAGGCGGTGCAACGCCTGCCACTGGCGCCCCGCCTGCACCTCATGTTGTCCCAGCACGTTGGCGCTCCGGCCCGGCCGGTCGTCCTGGTCGGCCAGAAAGTACTGAAGGGCGAGCTGATCGCCACTGCCCAAGGCAATATCTCGGCCCCGCTGCACGCGCCAACCTCGGGCGTGATTACGGCCATTGGCGAGATTACGGCACCACACACCTCCGGTTTGCCGGCCATGGCCATTTCGCTCGATGCGGATGGCGAGGATCGCTGGCTGGAGGTTGAACGGCCGGCCGATCCCTATTCGTTGGCGCCGGACGACATCGCTGCCCGGGTGGCGGCAGCAGGGGTGGTCGGCCTGGGCGGTGCAACCTTTCCGTCCTCGGTCAAACTCAACCTCGGGCGTCGTTCGAGCATCGATACGCTGATCATCAATGGTAGCGAGTGCGAACCCTACCTGTCGTGTGACGACCGTTTGATGCGCGACCGTGCAGCCGAAATCGTCTCCGGCATCCGCCTCATGCTCATCGCCACCGGTGCCCGGGTGGCCAAGGTCGGGATCGAAGACAACAAGCCCGAAGCCATCGCCGCCATGTGCGAGGCAGCTGCCCGTTGGGATGAGGTCGTTGTCGTGGTCGTGCCGGCCCGCTACCCGATGGGCTCCGACCGCCAGTTGATCGTCGAGCTGACCGGCCGCGAAGTGCCGTCCGATGCGCGGGCGGCCGATGTCGGGGTGATCGTTCATAACGTCGGCACGGCCTACGCCGTGCAGCAGGCGGTCTGTCTTGGCCGGCCGCTGGTCAGCCGTTTGATTACCATCAATGGCAAGGCGGCGGTCGCGCCGGGCAATTACGAGGTGCCGCTCGGCACCCTGGTCTGTGATCTGATCGCTTTCACGGGCGGCACACAAGGCGAGGTTGCCAAGGTTGTCATGGGTGGTCCGATGATGGGGGCTGTTTTGCCGCAAACCCGGGTGCCCGTGGTCAAGGGAACGAGCGGCATCCTGCTCCTCGATGCCGGTGAGGCCGCCGCTTTCGAGCCGGAGGCTTGCATCCGCTGCAGCTCCTGCGTCAAGGCCTGCCCGATGGGGCTGTTGCCGCTGGAAATGAGCGCCCATATTCGCAACGACGATCTCGATGGCGCAGTCGATCTCGGTCTGGCTGACTGCATTGCCTGCGGCTGCTGCGCCTATGTTTGCCCCTCACACATTCCGTTGGTCCAGTATTTCTATCATGCCAAGGGCGATCTGCAGGCGCGTCAGCGTGACCAGCTGCGCTCCGAATCGACCAAGAAACTGGCGTTGGCGCGGCAGGGCCGTATGGAACGCGAAGCCCGCGAGAAGGCCGAAGCGGCCGCCCGACGCAAGGCCGAGCGTGCTGCCCAACAGGCCGCTGCCGCGGTAGCCCCGAACAAGACAGGAGAAATCGCATGAACAGTGCCGCAATAACCGCGCAGCCGATTGCCTCGCCGCACGCCCATGGTGGCAACTCGGTCACCCGCACCATGTTCCGGGTCCAGATGGCGCTGGTGCCTGCCACGCTCTATGGTTTCTGGTTGTTCGGCTGGCCTTCATTTTTCCTGTGGCTACTGACGATTCTGTCCTGCCTCGGTTTCGAGGCGCTGGCCTTGAAGATGATGGGGGTGACGCGCATCAAGCGAACCCTGTTTGACGGTTCGGCCCTGCTCACCGGCTGGTTGCTGGCCATGACCTTGCCGCCCTGGGCGCCCTGGTGGGTGGCCGTGGTCGGTGGTTTCATCGCCATCGTGATCGGCAAGCAGGTGTTCGGCGGTGTTGGACAGAACGTCTTCAATCCGGCCATGGTTGCTCGCGTCGCCTTGCTGGTTTCCTTCCCGGTGCCGCTGACCATGTGGGTCTCGCCGCTGCCGCTGACCTCGCTGGCTGCGCCTGACTTCATTGATGGCCTGCGCATTTTTCTCACCAGCCTGCCTCAGCCGGATGCGATGGCTAGTGCCTCGCTGCTCGGCCACGCCAAGACCGAACTGTCACGTGGTATCGACCTCTTTCATTCACTGGCCGGCGAGCACGCCCCGGCACTGTCATGGATCGGCGCCCGATCAGGCAGTCTGGGCGAGTCGGCCTCTCTGCTCATTCTGGCCGGCGGGATATATCTGATTGGCGTTGGCATCATCAGCTGGCATACGCCGGCGGCCGTTCTGGCCGGGCTGGCGATTCCCGCGGCCATTGGCCATGCTGTCGATCCTGGCCATTACCTGAGCGTTTCGGCGCATATGCTGTCGGGCGCGGCGATGCTCGGCGCCTTCTTCATCGCCACCGACTACGTGACCTCGCCCAATACGCCAGCCGGCCAGATCGTCTTCGGCCTTGGTGTCGGCTTCATGACCTGGGTGATCCGCACCTGGGGCGGCTATCCCGAGGGTATGGCTTTCGCGGTGCTGTTGATGAATGCGCTGACCCCGGTCATCGACCGCTTCATCAAGCCGCGCATTCTCGGCCGGGACCGCAAGGGCAAGCCGCTCGACATTCCAGAAAGCAAGGGAGCCTGAGATGAATTTCGAGTCATTCCGCGAAAAGATCGGCTACCAGCCGGTGCTGCTCGGCGTTTTCGCGCTGCTCGCCAGCGGTGCGCTGGCCTTGGCATCGAGCGCCACGGGCGAGGCCATCGCAGCGGCTGAGGCCAAGGATCTGCGCGACTCGCTGTCGGAAGTCCTGCCGCAGGGCATGGCCGACAATGATTTCCTGAAGGATACGGTCGAGCTCGAGAAAAACGGCAATGCCGTGACCATCTACCGCGCCCGCAAGGACGGGGTGGTCAAGGCGGCCTTGTTCAAGGTTGTCGAGCGGGGCTACGCCGCCGATATCCAGGTTTTGATGGCGGTGGATGCCGACGGTCGGACGCTGGGGGTGCGGGTGCTGAAACATGCCGAAACGCCCGGTCTGGGGGACAAGATCGAGGTGAAAAAAGATGCCTGGATCAAGGGTTTCGACGGCAAGTCGCTGGGCGATCCGGCACCGGAGAAATGGGCCGTCAAGAAGGATAGCGGCATTTTCGACCAGTTTGCCGGGGCGACCATCACGCCGCGCGCAGTGGTCAAGGCCGTCAAGGGCGGGCTGGAATTCTTTGCCGCCCACAAGGCGGAAATCACGGGCTAGGAGCGGAACATGAGCGACAACTACGGCAATATCATGAAGGAAGGCCTGTGGGAGCAGAACGTTGTCTTCGCGCAGTTGCTGGCCATGTGCCCGACGATGGCGGTGACGACGAGCGGCACCAACGGCCTTGGCATGGGGCTGGCGACGACGGCGGTGCTGGTTGTTTCCAACATCCTGGTCTCGATGATCCGTCACACGGTCAGTTCGCAGGTGCGGATTCCCGTGTTCGTCGTGCTCATCGCGACGCTGGTGACAGTCGTCGACATGGCGATGAACGCCTGGCTGCACGAGTTGTACAAGGTGCTCGGCCTGTTCATTGCGCTGATCGTCGTCAATTGCGCCATTCTCGGGCGGGCGGAAGCGTTTGCCGTCAAGAACGGTGTCGGTGCATCGGCGGTCGACGGGTTGGCCATGGGGCTTGGCTTTACCGGTGCGCTGACCTTCATCGGGCTGATCCGCGAGTTCCTCGGGTCAGGCACGCTGTTCGCCCAAGCGTCCAACCTGCTTGGGCCATCTTTCGCCTTTCTTGAAATGAAGCTGCCCGGTTACGGCGGGGCGCTGCTCATGATCCTGCCGCCGGGCGGCTTCGCCATTCTTGGCTTCCTGCTGGCCGGCAAGCGCGTAATGGAACGACGCCTGGACGAGCGCAAGGCAGAAAAAGCTCAACTGGCTGCAGCCTAAGGGGAAAAAAATGCAAATTGGTGTTGCCTATTCCGAGCCGGGTCAGCAAATCTGGCTGAATATCGAGGTCCCCGACGAATCGACGGTGGCCGAAGGGATCGAGCGTTCGGGCATCCTCAAGCAGTTTCCGCATATCGACCTCTCGGCGCAGAAAGTCGGCGTTTTCGGTCGCCTGGTCAAGCTCGATGCCGCCCTGAAGCCGGGCGACCGTGTCGAAATCTATCGCGGCATCATCGCCGACCCGGAAACCGTACCGCGGAAGGATATGGCCGAGGACTGAACGACTACGGGATAATCCGAATTTGAAACCTTGGCACAAGCAGTCGACAATGCGGCTGTTTGCTGGCGGGGTGCTGTCCGGCTCGATCGCGCCGGGCGCGATAGCAGCACAAATAACCAGAATTTCATCATCCTTGAGAACAGCCATGTATCGTTTTTTGACCCCACTCCTGCTCCTGCCCGCGTCTGCGTTTGCGGCCGATGCCCTGCCAACCGTTGGCGGCATTCCCGTCGATTTCATCCTCTTCGCCCTGACGCTGCTCGGCGTCGCGCTGTTCCACAACGCGACCCTGTACGTGGCGCTGACCGGGTTGTTCACGATCAGCCTGTACAAGATCATTTTCACGGGCTTCAAAACCGGCGTTGGTGTCGCCGGGTTTGCCGGCCACCTCGGCCATGAGTGGGTGACCATCGCCAACCTGTTCTGCCTGCTGACCGGCTTTGCACTGTTGGCCCGGCATTTCGAGAAGAGCCACGTGCCGGTCATCCTGCCGAAATTCCTGCCGGATGACTGGAAGGGCGGCTTCGTGATGCTGGTCATGGTCTTCGTGATCTCCAGTTTCCTCGACAACATCGCGGCGGCCCTGATCGGCGGCGCGATGGCCCACCAGTTGTTCAAGGGCAAGGTGCATATCGGCTTCCTGGCCGCCATTGTCGCGGCGTCCAACGCTGGCGGCTCGGGTTCGGTGGTCGGCGATACGACGACGACCATGATGTGGATCGACGGCATCAGCCCGGTTGTTGTGTTCGACGCCTATGTCGCGGCCGGCATTGCGCTGCTCATCATCGGCTACTTTGGCGCCAAGCAGCAACATGCCTACTCGCCGATCATCAAGAGCTCGCATGCCCACACCCATGTCGATTGGGGGCGGATTTTCATCGTCACTACCATGCTCGTGTTCGCGGTCGCCACCAACATCACCATCAACGTCAAGTTCCCGGCGCTGGCTGAACATTTCCCGTTCATCGGCGTGGCGGTCTGGGTGGCGATCATCCTGACCATCCCGGTCCGTCGCCATGATTGGGAGTTGCTGCCGGAAACCGTCAAGGGTTCGATCTTCCTGCTTTCGCTCGTGCTCTGCGCGTCGATGATGCCGGTCGAGGAACTGCCGCCGGCATCCTGGCAGTCCGCTTTCGCCCTGGGCTTCGTGTCGGCTGTCTTCGACAACATTCCGCTGACGGCGCTGGCCTTGCGCCAGGGCGGCTTCGACTGGGGCTTCCTGGCCTACGCGGTCGGTTTCGGCGGTTCGATGCTGTGGTTCGGCTCGTCGGCCGGCGTTGCCTTGTCGAACATGTACCCGGAAGCCAAGTCGGCTGTCCAGTGGCTCAAGCACGGCTGGCACGTCGCCGTTGCCTACGTCGTGGGTTTCATGTTCATGCTGGCCGTGCTCGGCTGGCATCCGGATCAAGGCCACAAGAAGGTGGCTGTTCCCGTGACGACCGAGGCGCCTGCGCAGGCCCATTAGCAAGTCGGCTACCGGGGATTTGACGGTCAACCGGAAAAAAGGGCCAAAATTGAAATCCCAAAGGCGGCTTCGGCCGCCTTTTTTCATGTTGGGTTTGCGACAAATTCGGCCTGTTTTTGCGCACCAATCCGGTGCCTTAAAAATAAATCTAACTACATGATAAAAAAAGGAAAATCGCTCATATAATGCGCGCCTTTTCACGGCAAAGCAGGTTGCAAAATATGACGAATCAAATCCCCTCGGCTATCTCTACCGCCATTGGCGAAAACCACGGCTACCGTTTTGAAGGCGACTTCGTGCATCTCAACGCGGAAGTGAATTTCTCCGACGCCGACCTCGCGGCCGGCCAGGCCTGGGCGCTCCAGCTCTGGGCCAGCGACGACGGTTTCAGTGGTTTGCAGACGCATGGCGTCAAGGTGGCCGAGCTGGCAGTGCAGCCGATGGCCGGTGGCCTGGCCACGGCGGGCTGGTGTGCTGCCATGCCGCCGGCTGGTGCCGTCGATCAGGCGCTGGCGCTGGCGCTGGTTGCCTACGCGGCCGACGGCTCGCCGCAGGTTCGCGACCTGGCGGTTTATCCCTGCCGCGAAAGCTTCTTCCAGCCGACCCTGGTCGGCGATGTCGCCTGCACGCTGGCGGCAGGCAGCGCCAAGTTGAGCATCGACGCCATCGTCAATCCGCGCGATCTCGACAACCTGAGTGGCACCCTGTCGCTCGAAGTCTGGGCGCTGGACGCACCCTATGCCGGTGGCAGCTGGACGGGCAACCCGGTGGCTACGGTCATTCTCGGCGTTCTGGCCGGTGGTGCCTCCTGGTCCGATTGCCGCTACGATGTGCCGGCCGCGACGCCGGTCGAAGCGGCCGCGCTCACGCTCATGCTGCGCGAGTGGACCCCGGCCGGTTACGTGACGCGTGACTACCGCAATTTCGAGGCGCCAGCCAAGGCAGCCGCCGTCGACAAACCGACCAAGGCCAAAGCCGCCGCCAAGACCAAGGCACCGGCAAAACCCAAGGCCGCTGCCAAGCCGGCTGCTGCAAAGGTTGCCACCAAGGCCGCCGCGAAGGCGGTTGCGCCCAAGGCAACGGTCAAGCCGGTGTCGATCAACAAGGGCAGCGAAGACGAACTGGCCGCCATCAAGGGCTTGTCGCGCGATGTGGCCAAGGCCATCGTCGCCGCCCGTCCGTATGCCGCGCTCGACGATGTGTGCAAAGCCAAGGGCATGGGCGCCAAGACACTGGCCAAGCTGCGCGAATTCCTCTCGCTGTAAGCCGGCTTTGTCGCAATATCGAAAGCTTGTCGTGAAAGCGACAAGCTTTTTTATTTGTTTTTCCATATAAAACAATGCATTGGATGTGGCACCCGTCTTGCTAATTGCTATCCAGACATCTGGAGACCAGCATGAAAGCCAGCGAAATCCAAGCCTTGCTCGACGAGCCAGCCTGTACGCACAACACCAAGGAAAAATCCGGCTGCGCCAAGCCCAAGCCGGGCGCCACGGCGGGTGGTTGTTCCTTCGATGGCGCCCAGATCGCCCTGTTGCCGATTGCCGATGTCGCGCACATCGTGCATGGACCGATCGCCTGCGCCGGCTCCTCCTGGGACAACCGCGGCACGCGTTCCTCCGGCGTCACGCTGTACAAGATCGGCATGACCACCGACCTCTCGGAAACCGACGTGGTCATGGGGCGCGGTGAAAAGCGCCTGTTCCATGCCATCAAGCAGGCTGTCGATACCTATGCGCCGAAGGCCGTTTTCGTCTACAACACCTGTGTCACCGCCCTCATCGGCGACGACGTCGGCGCCGTCTGCAAGGCTGCCAGCGAACGTGTCGGCGTGCCGGTCGTTCCGGTCGATGCGGCCGGCTTCTACGGCACCAAGAATCTGGGCAACCGCCTGGCCGGCGAGGCCATGTTCAAGCACGTCATCGGCACGGCCGAACCGGCCCCGGCCAAGCCGCGTGCCGACGGCCTGCCGACCTACGACGTCAACCTAATCGGCGAGTACAACATCGCCGGCGAGTTCTGGCATGTCGCTCCGCTGTTCGACGAACTCGGCCTGCGCATTTTGTGCACCCTGTCCGGCGACGCGCGCTTCAACGAAGTGCAGACCATGCACCGGGCCAAGGTCAATATGGTCGTCTGTGCCAAGGCGCTACTCAACGTCGCGCGCAAGATGCAGGACACCTACGGTCAGCCCTTCTTCGAAGGCAGTTTCTACGGCGTCCAGGATGTCTCCAACGCCTTGCGCGACTTCGCCCGCCTGATCGGCGACCCCGATCTCATGGCGCGGACGGAAGCGGTCATTGCCCGCGAAGAAGCCAAATCCCACGCGGCGCTCGAACCCTGGCGCGACCGCCTGCGCGGCAAGCGCGTGCTGCTCTATACCGGCGGCGTCAAATCGTGGTCCATCGTCTCTGCACTCCAGGATCTCGGCATGAAAGTGGTGGCCACCGGCACCAAGAAGTCGACGGAAGAAGACAAGGCACGCATCCGCGAACTGATGGGCGAGGACACCAAGATGATCGACGACGGCAGCCCGAAGGCGCTGTTGTCGACCTACCACGAATACAAGGCCGACATCCTCATCGCCGGCGGCCGCAACCTCTACACGGCGCTCAAGGCCCGCATTCCCTTCCTCGATATCAACCAGGAGCGTGAATTCGGCTACGCCGGCTACGACGGCATGGTCGAACTGGCGCGCCAGCTCGCGCTCTCAATGGAAAGCCCGGTGTGGGCGGCCGTGCGCAAGCCGGCACCGTGGGCCAGGCAGAGTGGCCCGGGCACCGTGCTCGCGGCGTGATTTTTTGCGGCTGTGTGACCCAGGTTACATGGCCGCTCGCCGGCGTCCGGTAGCATCTTCATTGCCGCCATCCATGACGCGATAACCATGTCAGCCAACAAGCCGGAACACAGTGCAGCCGCCTACCAGAGCGTGCTGATGTTCACCAAGTATCAGAAGATCTACGCCAAGCGGGCGCGTGGCCTGTTCGACAACTGGCGGATATTCATGGTCATCCTGACCCAGGCGATTTTCTATGGCGGCCTGTGGCTCGAATGGAATGGCCGCCAGGCCTTGCTGCTCCACCTCGTCGAACGGAAATTCTATATTTTCGGGGTCGTGTTCTGGCCGCAGGACATCATCTACCTGACCGTCATCCTGATTGTCTCGGCCTACGCGCTGTTCCTTGTCACGGCCATCGCCGGGCGGCTGTTCTGTGGCTATGCCTGCCCGCAGACTGTCTACACCCAGCTCTTCATGTGGATCGAAAACTGGGTGGAAGGCGACCGCAATGCCCGCATCAAGCTCGACAACGGCCCGCTTACCGCCCGCAAGATCCGCATCAAGCTGACCAAGCATGTGCTCTGGGGCGCGCTCGCACTCTGGACCGGATTCACGCTGGCCGGCTATTTCAGCCCGGTCAAGGAACTGTGGCAAAACCTGCTGACCTGGAACCTCGGTGGCTGGGAAACCTTCTGGATTTTCTTCTACGGCGGCTTCACCTACCTGATGGCCGGCAACATGCGGGAACTGGTGTGCCGCCACATGTGCCCCTACGCCCGTTTCCAGAGCGTCATGTTCGACCCTGACACCCTGATCATCACCTACGACGCCGAGCGTGGCGAGCCGCGGGGGCAGCGCGCCCAGGGGCGTGACAGCGCGGTGAGGCAGGGGGACTGCGTCGATTGCGGCTTGTGTGTCCGGGTTTGTCCGACCGGCATCGATATCCGCAATGGCCTCCAGTACGAATGCATCGGTTGTGCTTCCTGCGTGGATGTCTGCAACCAGGTCATGGAAAAGGTCGGCCTGCCCAAAGGGCTGGTCCGCTATTCGACCGAAAACGCCATGGCCAGGCACTATGGGCGCAAGGATATCCTCGGCCACATCGTTCGTCCGCGCGTCATCGGCTACTCCGTCGTTCTGCTTCTGGTGGTCGTCCTGGCCTCCTGGTTCCTGGCCAACCGCATTCCCCTCAAGGTCGATGTCATCCGTGACCGCTCGATGCTCTCGCGGGAAGTCGAAGACGGTCGCATCGAGAATATCTACACCCTGAACGTCATGAATACGGAAGAGCAGGTGCATCGCTACCGGATCAGCGTCGACGGCCTGAACGGCATCGAGCTGGTCGAACATGGCGAAGTCGAGGTGCCTGCAGCGTCGTCACGATCGGTCATCGTGCCGGTGCGCGCTCCGGCCGACAGCGGCAAGACCGGAGCGAATCCGATCCGCTTCCAGATCGTCGCGCAGGAAAATCCCGACATCCAGGTTGTGGAAAAGGCCTCCTTCCTGACCCCCTGAGCCTCGCGGCCGGCCTTCATGGCGCCTTTACGGAAGGCCGCCGCTCCCTGTGTGCCGAGGCGTTTGCCGATGATGGGCCGGCGCCAGTGGACCGGGGCGCGATTTCCTGACTCTCGTTCGCGCCCAAGGTCGGCAGGGGGACTGTGCGATCTATGACGTTTTGCCTAGTTTATTTGCCGGTTGCTGGTTCTGTGGTCGATATTTTTGGTGTTTTTGGGTGTATTGTTATTGTTAGGCCATCGCGCTCTGACGGTTCGCCGCTACCCCCATTCGCCCTATCATGTCATCCCCCAACATCCTGCCCAGCGTCGCCTCGCTACCGCTCGAGGGGGATCGCCGCTTGCGCGATATCCTCGATAGCCTCGACGCGGCGGTTCAGTGCTGGGATGCGCAGGGGAGTCTGACCTACGCCAACCCTGCATCGGCGGTGCTGTTCGGTAGTACCGTTCCGCTGGTGCCGGGACTGGCGGTGGCGGATTTCACCTTCGATGCAATGCTGCCCGACGGCCGGAAGATCGCCCCGGAGAAATTGCCGTTCGCTCGGGTGTTGTGCGAACGGGTGCCGATTGCCGAGGAAATCCTCCGCATTATCGGCAGGGATGGCGAGGAACGCTGGCTGCGCTGCTCGGCGCGCCCGCTGCTGGATGAGACAAGCGGGGACTTCGCCGGGGCCGTGACCACGCAGACGGATGTGAGCGGACTGGTGGAACAGGAGCAGCGCCTGCGCCAGATGGCACACTATGACGCGCTGACCCATCTGCCCAACCGGGTGCTGTTCGCGGACCGTCTCAGCCAGGCGCTGGCCCGCTGCCAGCGGACGCACGAGCTGATCGCCGTCTGCCTGCTCGACCTCGATGGCTTCAAGCCGGTCAACGACCGGCTTGGTCACAAGGCCGGCGACCAGGTGCTTCGCGAGGTGGCCCAGCGCCTGAATGAAAGCGTGCGGGGCGATGACACAGTGGCCCGGGTCGGCGGCGACGAATTCGCGATGGTGTTGGGGGGGATGAAGTCGCTGCAGGATTGCGACAACTCGCTGCAGCGCATCCTCGACTGCCTGGCCCGCCCCTATTTCCTTGCTGACCAGATTGTCAGCGTGTCGGCCAGCATTGGCGTGACGCTCTATCCCAACGACGGCAGCGAGCAGGATATTCTGCTGCGTCACGCCGATCAGGCGATGTACAAGGCCAAGGAGGCGGGCAAGAACCGCTACATGCTGTTTGATCCAGGGCACGAGCAGCGTGTCCGGGCCACGCATTCGATGCTCTCCAAGATCGAGAAGAGTATTTCCGCCAACCAGTTCTGCCTCTTCTACCAGCCCATGATCGATTGCCGCCGGGGGCGGGTGGTCGGCGCCGAAGCGCTGGTCCGCTGGCAGCATCCGGTGCTCGGCCTGATGGCGCCGAGCGAGTTCCTGCCCCTCATCGAACAGGATGACCTGATCGTCGTCCTCGGTGACTGGGTATTGCGTGACGGACTGGCGCAGGCCGCGGAATGGTCCCTGATGGGGCTCGACCTGCGTGTCAGCGTCAATATCTCGGCGCGGCAGCTGCACCGCCGGGATTTCGTCGAGAAATTGCGGGCAATCACCGACGGCTATCCTCCGGAGGTCATCCGCAAGATCGAAATCGAGATCGTCGAGACGGCCGCGCTCGAGGACGTCAATACGGTCAGCGACTCGATCCGTGAATGCCGCGCGATGGGCATCAGCGTCGCGCTCGACGATTTCGGCACGGGTTTTTCGTCGCTCGTCCATCTCAAGCGTCTGCAGGCCAACGTACTCAAGATCGACCAGATCTTCGTCCGCGGCATGCTGGACGATAGCGAAGACCTGGCCATCGTTTCCGGTGTCATCGGGCTGGCGGCGGCCTTCAAGCACGAGGTCGTCGCCGAGGGCGTCGAAACGATCGACCACATCCTGATGCTGCGCGAACTCGGTTGCGACATCATGCAGGGCTATGGTTTTGCCCGCCCCATGCCGGCCGACAGGATTCCGCACTGGGTCGAGAGTTTTCGTCCCGATCCGCTATGGAATATCGCCGAGTCGTCACGGCCCAACCGCGACTATTTCGAATTGCTGCTGGCCGAAACCAACCACCGGGCATGGCTTGACCAGATGCTGCTGTCGTCACGCCTGCCGGGCAAGATGGCCGACCCCGAGGCCTGCCTCGGCCACGAGCAGTGCCGCTTCAGTCGCTGGTATGACAGCGAGGCGGCAATGCATTTCCGCCATCTGCCCTGTTTCGACGAGATCGACGCTGTGCACCGTTGCGTGCACCGGAAGGCGGTCGACTTGGTCCGGGCGCACGAGTCCGGCAATCTCGCGCTGGTGGAATTGGCGGAGAACGACATCAACGAGGCGAGTAGCGAACTGGTCCGCCTGTTGCGCCAGTTGCGACTGACGATTGCGGCGGAAAAACCGGAGGAAGCCCCGGACGGGCAGAAAACTTGAGTGAGGGAGGAGAAAATGGCTGACTATGAACCGCTGGTATGGAGTGAGAATTTCGTTACCGGGGTGCCCGAGATCGATGAGCAACACCGCATTCTCGTCAATACGCTGAACGAGGCCAACGTCCGCCTGGCCGAGAATTCGAGCCCCGAATTCCTCGAACAGATAACCCGCGATCTGTTGAGCTATGCCCTGTATCACTTCGAGACCGAGGAGGCGTTGATGCAGGAGTACGCCTACAACGACCAGTCGGCCGAAGAGGCAGACCGGCACCTGCGCGAGCATCGTGGCTTCTCGGCCAAGGTGGTGGCCGTGCGTGAGGGTCTCAAGGGCGGCATTCTGATCACCCGCGAGGATCTGTTGTCCTTCCTCAACAACTGGCTGGTCAACCACATCCTCAATACCGACAAGAAGCTCGGCGCTTTCATCGTGCAGAAAAGGGCCGGCGGCCCGGGCTGATTTCCCGAGCCCAAACAGGGCTGGATCGAGGGGGTATCCCCGCTAACCCGGGGCCGGTCGCGCCTGTCCGCGACAAATGCCGGTCGGGGCTTTGTCGCGTTTGCGACAAGGTGGTTTATCTTTATTGCATTGATTGTTAAGTGTTTTCATGGTGGCGCGTTCCTTGCTGAGAAGAGATCAAATCTCAACTGGGCGACGTCCAAATGGCTGAAATTTTCCATTCCAAGAAAGCACTGGCGGTCAATCCGCTCAAGGTCAGCCAGACCATTGGCGCCTCGCTGGCTTTCCTCGGGCTCAACCGCAGCATGCCGCTCATGCACGGTTCGCAGGGTTGCACGGCATTCGGGAAGGTCTTCTTCGTCCGCCACTTCCGCGAACCGATTCCGCTGCAGACGACGGCGATGGATCAGGTCTCCAGCATCATGGGGGCGGACGACAATGTGATCGAAGCTCTGCGTACCCTGTCCGACAAGAGCAAGCCGGATATTATCGGTCTCGTGACCACCGGGTTGTCGGAAACGCAGGGCACGGACATCCATCGCTGCCTGCGCGATTTCCGGACGAAGTTCCCGGAATTCGCCCATGTTGCCGTGGTCCCGGTCAATACGCCGGATTACGTCGGCTGCTTGGAAAGCGGCTACGCGCTGGCCATCGAGGCGCTGATCGAAACGCTGGTGCCGGAAACGACCTGCGCCGGCAAGCGCCCAAAGCAGGTCAATGTGCTTGCCTCGGCCATGCTGACGCCGGGCGACATCGAGGCGATCAAGGACTGGATCGAGGCATTCGGCCTGCGTCCCGTCGTTGTGCCGGACATCGGCGACTCGCTCGATGGGCATCTGGTCGAGGCTGAAACCTCGGCGCTGACCATCGGCGGCACGCCCCGTTCGGAAATCGAGATCATGGGTGAATCGGCCGCGACGCTGGTCGTTGGCCCGTCGCTGAGCCGCGCGGCCAGCATCCTGAAGGCGCGGACCGGCGTACCCGATTATCACTTTGCCGGCCTCATGGGGCTCGACGATTGCGACGCCTTCACGCAGGCGCTGGCCGACATCTCCGGCAAGCCGGTTCCCGAAAAGATCGAACGCCACCGTGCCCAGCTCCAGGATGCGATGGTCGACAGCCATTTCATGATCGGCTTTGCCCGCGTCGCCCTGGCCGGCGATCCGGACCTCGTCGGCATGCAGGTACGTTTCCTGACGAGCATGGGCGCCGAAATCGTCAGCGCCGTTGCCACGCACAAGCACGAGAGCCTGGCGGCACTGCCGATTGCCAAGGTGACGGTGGGCGATCTGGAAGACCTGGAAAAGGAAGCACGCAGCCATGCTGCGCAACTGGTGGTGGCCAACTCCCACGCGGCCGATACCGCTTCCCGCCTGGGTCTGCCGTTGCTGCGCGCCGGCTTTCCGCAATACGACCATGTGGGCGGTTATGCCCGTACCTGGGTGGGTTACCGGGGTACGCGGCAGGCCCTGTTCGATCTTGCCAACCTGATGCTGGAGCAACACCATGAACTCGCACCCTATCGATCAATCTACTGGGCCGACGACCGCGATGGCGCCGGCAAACAACATGTCATCTCGTCGGCTGCAGTTGGTCTGGTCCATTAAGCAGGAGCCCGAAGCCATGATCAAGGTCGCCTTCGCCACCACGGACCGCTCGCGCGTCAATCAGCACTTCGGCGCGGCCGAAGGCTTCGCCATCTTTGAAGTCACGCCGGACAAGGCCACGCTGGTCGGTGTCGGCGAGTTTGCCGAAGAGGCCATGGACGGCAACGAGGACAAGCTCGGCGCCAAGGTCGATTTCCTAGAAGGCTGTGCCGCGGTTTACGTCATGGCCATCGGCGCATCCGCCATCAAGAAACTCCTGGCCAAGGGCATCCAGCCTATTCGCGTCGATGAGGTCGATGCGGTCGACGAGCTGTTGAGCCAGATTTCCAAGGCCATGAGCGAAGGCGGTGTCGCCTGGATCGACCGGGCCTTGTCACTCCAGGCCAAGGCCAAGGAAGAGAACCGCTTCGCCGCCATGGAAGAAGAGGGGTGGGAAGGATGAGTGCCTCGATGATTGAACACCGCGGTATCGTCCAGCGCGTCGACGGTGGCAAGGCCATCGTCGCCATGGAGACGGCAGGCTGCTCTTCTTGCGGACAGGGCGGTAGCTGTGGCATCGGCAAGATGGCCAGCGGCCGTCCGGCCACGCTGCTGACCTTGCCGGTCAGCGCTGACATCAAGGCCGGGGATACCGTCCTGATCGGCTTGCCGGCCAATCGTCTGACACTCTCTGCCCTCCTGGGCTACCTGTTTCCTGCCTTCGCGATGATTTTCGGCGCCTGGCTCGGTTCCCTGAATGACGGCAGCGACGGGGCGACAGCCCTGGGCGCCATGGCCGGATTCATCGGGGCGCTGGCCATAGCGCGTGTGGCCATCGGCATGGCGCCTTCGCTGATGCCCGCGCCGCAACTTATTCCGATTTCCAACCAATCCAGCCCATTCCCCAAGGAGTAACACCATGACTGAAGCAGTTGCCGCCGATCCCATCTTTGAAACCGATTTCGTCAAGGAAATGGCTCGCCAGATGCGCGCCCTCGATACCTATGGCACCTACCAGGGCTGGAGCGTCGAGAAGATTCTCGATCCCTACGTCCTGACCAAGGAGCGCAAGGCAGAAATTCCGCTCATCGGCGATCCGGACGACGAGACCATTTCCCGCGTCAAGGCCTTCTACAACGCCATTGCCGTGCTCATCGAGAAGGAATGCAAGCTGCTCGCCGTGCCGCTGGTGCACCTCACGCACGAAGGCTTCGGCCGCGCGCTGATCACCGTCGGCAAGCTGGTGGCGGTCGATCGTACCCTGCGCGACGTGCATCGCTTCGGCTTCGCCAGCCTGTCGAAAATGAAGGACGAGGCCGACAAGATTCTCGGCGTCGCCATCGAACGTATCGGGCAATACCCGGACGTCGCCGGCCTGTAAGGAGTTTTCGGCATGACTGACGAAGAAATCGCCGCCCTCGACAAGGAAGTGAAGAAGCTCAAGCGGATCGCTTCCGAGTGGGCTTCCCAGATGCACGATCTGGTCGAGGATCGTCTTCCAGCGGCTTACAAGGAAATTCCGACGCTTTCCCAATCCACCTTCGATGCCTGCAAGGCCTGGGCTGATGCCAATGCCCGTCTGCAGGCTGCCCAGAAAGGACAACCAGCATGATTACCGGTCTCACCCGTGGCGGCACCGAATGGACGCCGCAATTCGCCACCGATCTTGATCAGTCCAAGTGCATCGGCTGCGGCCGTTGCTACAAGGTCTGCCCGCGCAACGTGCTCGACCTGGTCGAGCGCGAGCTGGACGACGATGCGGATGATGACGACGACAACATGATGGTCATGTCGCTGGCCAATCCGGCTGACTGCATCGGCTGCGGCTCCTGCGGACGCGTCTGTCCGAAGGATTGCTACAGCTACGCCCCGGCCTGAGCATGACGACGCTGCCTGAGGCTGCGCTGGGCGAGGCCGTGTGCGCCGCCCTGCGCGCTCAGGTGGAGAAACTGGGCCTGTCGATCGGCGACGAGCCGATCTGGGCCGAGGCCGTGTTCGAGGAAACGACGGACCCGTTCTCGCAGGAGGTCAGCGTGCTGGCCTATTGGCGGGGCAAGGCCCGATTCGGCAAGGCGACCTTCTTTCCGGACGGTCGGGTCTTTGCCGAGTACCAGGTCTTGCTGGCGCACCCGGAGAATGAAGACCAATATGTCGATTCGGTCCAGATCTGGGGACGTCCGCCGGCCTTGCGCGGCGAGGCCGTGATGGCCGAGTTCATGAAGTAGGCAATGACCGTTCAGCCCCGGTTGATATTGCTGCACAAGCAGGCGACCAGCGGTCGTGTCCGCTTTTTGTGCCTGAGTTCCGGCGTGGTCGCCTTCAAGCCCCTGCCGGTCTTGTCGGCGCTGCGCGACGAGGATTACTCGCCGACCCTGCAGTTCCACCCGACGGCGATCGTCCGCGAGGCGGAAATTCATCTGGGATTGCCCGAGGGCGGCATCGAGCCGGTGGCCGATTTTCAGGCCTGGGTCGATACGCCGGATGGCGATGTGCCCGTCCTGTTGGCAGCGTTTTCCGGAGTCGATCCGCCGTTCGACGCGGCGAATCGCACGAGCAGCCGGTTTATCGCCCTTACCGAATCGCGCCAGCTAAGCGAAGTTGAACGCAATCTGCTGCGCCGGGCGTACGAGCACGTTCTCGGCTGAGTTCCCCGCCAATGTCCTGCATGGCCAGCTGGTGGGCCTTGCGATGCGCGGCCAGTCCAGCCGGCGTATACCCCTGCAGCACGACGCCAGGCGGCATGATGCAACCGCCGCGCTGTTCCGCCGCTGCGACGATGAGCGGTATGGACAGGCCCTTGCCGCGATGTTCGGGCGCTATCCACAGGTAGGAGCCGGCGTAGAAGCCGACCATGCCGTCGGGGCCGAAGAGCGCCGTGTCGTAGGTGTCGCTGGCATGGCGGATCGAGTAGCCGGAATCCGCCAGTGATTTGACGGCTTGCGGTGGCGTCCAGCTCTGGACGGCGAGGGCGGCGAGGATGTCCTTCGCTTCGCGATCGGTCACGCGCATCGCATCGGAGGGGAAGTCGATGCCGGGACCCGCGAATTCGAGGAAGCTGATTTGCCGGGGGGCGGTCATGTCGTTATATCCATCAATGGTTTGATCGATGATTAGCACGGAGCGTACCCATGGCCATCCGGAAATGTTTCCATGCCAGGGCTTCACGGTGCCGGGCGCGGAGAATGCCGTGGCATCTGCGTTTCGGCAAGTAATAGAGTTGCCGGGCTCAGTTTTTGTTCCCGCCGAATTTGCCGGCCTGTTCGTCCGGAATCCGCCACCTGTCGGGGATTGTCGCGAATGCGACAAAGCCATAATGCCAAAGTGGTTTTGTCAAGTATTTGAATATTAAGTATTTGCTTGTTTTTCCGACGTGGCACGCCCCTTGCAATATCAGGTCATCTACTCTGGGAGAATCGCCATGATCAATCTGACACCCGCTGCCGTTAAGGCCGTTCAACGTTTTATCCGCGGTTCCGAAACGCCCGTGATCGGGCTGCGCCTGACCATTTCGGGCGGCGGTTGCTCCGGCCTGCAATACGGCATGAAGCTCGAAGCCGACAAGGCTGAAGATGACTGGGAACTGGAAGTCGAGGGCGTCAAGCTGCTGGTCGATCCGATGACCTTCCCGATGATCGACAACGTGACCGTCGATTTCGTCGACACGCTGACCCACACCGGGTTCAAGTTCGACAACCCCAACGCCAGCGCCCAGTGTTCCTGCGGCTCTTCGTTCTCGATCTAAGGAGAGAAAGACATGTGGGAATATTCAGACAAGGTTCGCGAACACTTCTTCAACCCGCGCAATTCCGGCCCGCTGGAAGAAGCGAACGGCATCGGCGACGTCGGTTCCATCCAGTGCGGTGACGCGCTGCGCCTCATGCTCAAGGTCGATCCGGAAACCGAGATCATCCAGGACGCGCATTTCCAGACCTTCGGCTGCGGTTCGGCCATCGCCTCGTCGTCGGCGCTGACCGAGATCATCAAGGGCATGACGCTGGATCAGGCGCTCGAAGTGTCCAACCAGAACATCGCTGATTACCTCGACGGCCTGCCGCCGGAAAAGATGCACTGCTCGGTCATGGGCCGCGAAGCACTGCAGGCCGCCATCGCCAACTACCGTGGCGAGGAGTGGTCCGATGATCACGAGGAAGGCGCCCTGATTTGCAAGTGCTTCGCCATCGACGCCGTGATGATCGAGGATGTGGTCAAGGCCAACAACCTGAATACGGTCGAGGAAGTCACTTTCTACACCAAGGCGGGTGGCGGTTGCGCCGCGTGCCACGAAGGCATCGAGGAAATCCTGGCCAAGGTGAAGGCCGAACGTCCGGGCATGGGCGAGACCTCGCCGCCGGCCGTTTGCCCGGCCACGCCGGAAGCACCGAAGCCGCCGGCCAAGAAGCTGTCGATCGTCGAGAAGATCGCCAAGATCCAGGAAGTGCTGGAGTCGGTCCGTCCGATGCTGCAACGCGATCACGGCGATGTCGAACTGGCCGACGTCCAGGGCAAGAAGATCTACGTGCATCTGAAGGGCGCCTGTTCCGGTTGCATGATGGAAGCGGCCACGCTCGGCGGCATCCAGCAGAAGATGATCGAAGCGCTGGGCGAGTTGGTGCAGGTGCTGCCGTCGTCGCACATGCCCGTCGAGGCTTGATCGGAGGCCCCTGAGGGGGCTTCCACGGTCAACCGGAAAAAATCGCCAAAATCAAAATATCGACCCCAATCCCTACAGAACCCGAGGACCGCGCCATGGAACCGAAACCGATCTACCTGGACAACAACGCCACGACGCGGGTCGACCCCGCTGTGGTCGAAGCCATGCTGCCGTTTTTCACGGAGCATTTCGGTAACGCCTCGTCGATTCATGCCTTCGGCAGCGAAGTCGGCAAGGCGCTCAAGAAAGCCCGCAGCCAGGTTCAGGCGCTGCTTGGCGCCGAGCACGACTCCGAAATCATCTTCACCTCCTGCGGCACCGAGTCCGACTCGACTGCCATTCTCTCGGCGCTCAAGGCCCAACCGGAACGCAACACGGTCATCACGACCAACGTCGAGCATCCGGCTATCCTGACCCTGTGCGATTGGCTCGAGAAGGAGGGCTACATCGTCCACAAGCTGAAAGTGGACAAGAAGGGCCGCATCGACATGGACGAATACAAGTCGCTGCTCCACGACCGCGTCGCAATCGTTTCGGCCATGTGGGCCAACAACGAGACGGGTACCATCTTCCCGGTTGAGGAAATGGCCGAACTGGCGGCCGCCAAAGGCATCATGTTCCATACCGACGCCGTGCAGGCCGTCGGCAAGATTCCCATCGATCTCAAGAACACCAAGATCGACATGCTGTCGCTGTCCGGGCACAAGCTGCATGCGCCTAAGGGCATCGGCGTCCTCTACCTGCGTCGCGGCTGCCGTTTCCGTCCGTTGCTCCGCGGTGGTCATCAGGAACGCGGTCGTCGTGCCGGTACCGAGAACTCGGCGTCCATCGTTGCGCTCGGCATGGCCTGCGAACTCGCCCAGCAGAAAATGGCCGTCGAAAATACCGAAGTCCGCCGCCTGCGCGACAAGCTGGAAGCCGGTATCCTGAGCCAGATCACCCATTGCTTCCCGACTGGCGACGTCTCCAACCGCCTGCCCAATACCAGCAACATTGCCTTCGAATACATCGAAGGCGAGGCCATCCTGTTGTTGTTGAACAAAGTCGGCATTGCCTGCAGCTCCGGCTCGGCCTGTACGTCCGGCTCGCTCGAACCGTCGCATGTCATGCGCGCCATGGGCATTCCCTACACCGCCGCCCACGGCACGATCCGCTTCTCGCTGTCGGTCTACAACACCGAAGAGGAAGTCGATCGCGTGATTGCGGCCGTTCCACCCATCGTCGCCCAGTTGCGCAAGCTCTCGCCGTACTGGACCGACAAGGGACCGGCGGCCAACCCGGAAGCAGCCTTCGCCCCAACCTACGCCTGACGGCGGACGCGCCACCGCCTGAGGCCCGGCGGCGCGAACAGTCTCTCTCTGCAGCAACCTCGGTTTGCCCCGGAAGCGATTCCGGGGCATTTTTTTGCCGGAAAACCGGCCGCCGGGGAAACGTCAGTCCTGCTTGAGGGCGACGCGGTTGCGGCCGGCGTTCTTGGCCGCATACAGGCTGGCATCCGCCACCCTGACGAGTTGTTGCGGGCCCTTCTCGGTGCTCGGCAGCGTGCTGGCCACGCCGAAACTGCAGGAAACGCGACCGTCGATGCCGCGCTCGTGCGGGATGCACAGGTCGCGCGCCGACTGCCGCATGCGCTCGGCCACGGCCAGGGCGCCGCTCGCATCGGTCCCCGGCAGGATGGCGACAAACTCCTCGCCACCATAGCGGGCCACCGTGTCTTCCACCCTGAAGAGCGACTCGCTGAGCGAACTGGCCACCGCCTTGAGGCAGGAATCCCCTGCCTGGTGGCCGTAAATGTCATTGAATTGCTTGAAAAAATCGACATCGCTGAGCACGATGCTGAGCGGAATGTCGTTGCGCAGGCAGCGTTTCCACTCGGTGACCAGCGTGTCGTCGAAATGCCGACGGTTGGGGATGCCGGTCAAGCTGTCGAGAATGGCGATTTCCTTGAGTTGCCGGTGCACCTCGCAGATTTCCTGTTGCCGGGTCGAAATGCGCAGCATGGCGCGCACCTTGGCGAGCAGGACGACCTCGGGAACAGGCTTGCTCAGGAAATCGTCACCGCCGGCCATGATGCCCTGGGCGAGCGTGCTCTCGTCGCTGGCCGAGGACAGGAAGACGATGGGCGTCCATGGCGAAATGCCCGCATCGATCCGCGATTGTTCCCAGGCCCGGATCTTGAGCGTGAGTTCGATGCCATTGGTGTCCGGCAGGGTCGTGTCGAGCAGGACAAGGCTCGGCGAGGTTTCCCGGAATATCGTCAGGGCTTGTTCGGCATCGCCGGTGGATAGCGTGCGGATGTCAGGCAACTGGCCAAGGCATTCGCAAATCAGGGCCCGATTGCCGGCCGAGGGGTCGATGACCAGCACGGTCGGCTTGGATGGGTCGTGGGCTGCCGGCAAGGGCATGGTCAAATGGCCTGGAGGGATCGGAATATCTTTCGATCATAGCACTTTGCCGGCACGCGATCGACCGCAAAGGGCATTTTCGATCAAGCCCGCGTGGAGTAATATGTGGCGGTTTTTCCATACGGTACCGTCTGGAAATGTCACAGATAATCGGGAGAGTAGCCATGCAAATTAAGGACAAGGTATTTCTGGTCACCGGCGCAGGTTCCGGGCTGGGTGAGGCAACGGCACGGGGTTTGGCGAGTGCCGGCGCGAAAGTCGTGCTGGTTGACCTGAATCGCGAAGCCGGCGAACGGGTTGCGGCTGAGTTGGGGGCGAATGCCCGTTTCGTCGAGACCGATGTGGCCAACGAGGCCTCGGCGCAAAATGCCGTCGCGACCGCCTTGTCGGCATTCGGTTCGCTGCACGGTCTGGTGAATTGTGCCGGCGTGGCGCCAGCCGAAAAGGTCCTCGGCAAGGAAGGGCCGCACCGCCTGGAAAGTTTCGCCAAGGTCATCAACATCAATCTGGTTGGCACCTTCAACATGCTGCGTCTGGCCGCCGACGCCATGATGAAGCACGAGCCGGATGAAGGCGGCGAGCGTGGCGTCATCGTCAATACCGCCTCCGTCGCAGCCTATGAAGGCCAGCTCGGTCAGGCCGCCTACGCCGCATCCAAGGGCGGCATCGTCGCCCTGACCCTGCCGGTTGCCCGCGAACTGGCGCGGAGCGGCATCCGCTGCGTGACCATTGCCCCGGGCATCATGGAAACGCCGATGCTGCTCGGCATGCCGCCGGAAGTTCAGGACTCGCTGAACAAGATGGTCCCGTTCCCGACCCGCATGGGCAAGCCGGCCGAGTACGCCGCGCTGGTCCGCCACATCGCCGAAAATGCCTACCTCAATGGCGAAACCATCCGTCTGGATGGCGCCATCCGGATGGGCGTCAAATAAACTATACTTCGGACCCGTCCTTGACCCAAAAAAGGCACTTCGGTGCCTTTTTCATTGTATGCCTCCCGCTTCCTGCTATCACTGTGGCCTTCCCATCCCCGACGATGTCGATCTGTCGGTAAGCATCGGTGGCGAATCGCGGGCCATGTGCTGTTTCGGTTGCCAGGCCGTGGCGCAATCGATCGTGGACAACGGGCTGGCCGACTACTATCGCAGTCGCGACGCGATGCCCGAGTCGCCGCGCGAGGCGATGCCGGCCGTCCTCGATCAACTGGCGCTCTACGACCACGCCGAATTCCAGAAAAGTTTCGTCAGGGAACTGGGCAAAAACGAGCGCGAGGCCTCGTTGCTGCTCGAGGGTATTACCTGCGCTGCCTGCATCTGGCTGAACGAACAGCACGTCGGGCGGCTGCCCGGGGTGACCGCCGTCAATATCAATTACTCTACCCGTCGCGCCCGTGTGCGCTGGGATGAAACCCGCATCAAGCTGTCGGATATCCTCGCCGCCATCGCCGCCATCGGTTATCGGGCCTATCCGTACGATGCGGCCAAGAACGAGGAAATCTCCCGCAAGGAACGGCGCGACGCCATGTGGCGCCTGTGGGTGGCCGGGTTCGGCATGATGCAGGTGATGATGTATGCCTACCCGGTTTACATCGCCAACGGCGAAATGGCGCCCGACATCGAAAGTCTCATGCGCTGGGCCAGCCTGCTGCTGACCATGCCGGTCATCTTTTATTCCTCAGCGCCTTTCTTCCGCCATGCCTGGCGCGACATCAAGCTCCGCCGTGTCGGCATGGATGTCCCCGTCGCGCTGGGGGTGGGGGCGGCGTTCCTCGCCAGTTGCTGGGCGACCTTCACCGAATCCGGCGAGGTTTACTTCGATTCGGTCACGATGTTCATCTTCTTCCTGCTGGGTGGGCGCTACCTCGAAATGGCGGCTCGCCAGAAAGCGGTCAGTGTGACCGAAGCGCTTGCCAGGCTCCTGCCGGCATTTGCCCAGAAAATGGCGAAATTTCCGGTTGACCGTGAAACTGAGCAATGCGTCGTCGCCGACCTGCGTCGCGGCGACTACGTGCTGGTTCGGGCCGGGGATGTCGTGCCGGCGGACGGTCGCGTCATTGAAGGCATCAGTTGCGCCAACGAGGCACTGCTGACGGGGGAAAGCAAGCCCGTGCCGAAGTCGCCCGGTGATGCCGTGACCGGCGGTTCGATCAACGCCGAAAGTCCGCTTGTCGTGCAGGTCGAGGAAGTCGGCGAGGGCACGCGCTTGTCGGCAATCATCCAGCTGATGGAACGGGCTGCCGCAGAAAAGCCGAAAATCGTCGAACTGGCCGATCGAATCGCCAGTTATTTTGTCGCTGCCCTGTTGGCGGTCGCCATTCTGGTAGCCGTCGGCTGGTATTTCGTCGATCCATCGAAGGCGCTCTGGATCACGGTTTCCGTCCTGGTGGTGACCTGCCCGTGTGCGCTTTCTCTGGCCACGCCGATTGCATTGACCGTGTCGGCTGGCGCCCTGGCCAAGGATGGCTTGCTGGTTACACGGGGACACGCCATCGAAACACTGGCCCGGGCGACCCATTTTGTCTTCGACAAGACGGGCACACTGACCACCGGTCGTATGCATCTGGTCGACGTGCTGACCACGGGGGCTGCTTCCCGTGAAGAATGCCTGGCCATGGCCGCCGCCCTGGAGCATGCCTCGGAGCATCCAGTGGCAACGGCATTGCGCTTTGCTGCCGGCGAGGACGTTGCCGAGGCCAGTGCTGCGCTCAACGAGCCGGGCCAGGGGATTGAGGCGGAAATTGCCGGGCGCCGCTGTCGCATTGGTCGTCCGGATTACGCCTTGGCGCTCAGTTCAGCCAGCTTGCCCCAGGCTGCGGCCGGTTGGCTGGATAGCGGCGATACCGTGGTCGTGCTCGCCGACGAAAGCGGCTGCCTGGCCTTGTTCCGAATCGGGGATGAAGTCCGCCCGGAATCAGCCGCATTGATTTCGGAGCTTCTATCGGCGGGCAAGAAGGTCGTTTTGCTGACCGGTGATGCCCCGTCGGTCGCGCATCGTGTCGCCGGGCGCTTGGGTATTACGGACGTTCGGGCCGGTGTTACACCGCAAGGCAAGCACGATTGCGTGACTGCATTGCAGGCAGAAGGAGCGATCGTGGCAATGCTGGGCGATGGCGTAAACGATGCGCCCGTGCTGGCCCAAGCTCAAGTCTCCGTGGCCATGGGCGGTGGTGCTCAGCTCGCCAGAACGCAATCCGATTTCATCCTGCTTTCCGAAAATCTCGATCATCTGCGCCATGGACTGAGGCGTGCGAGACGAACCCTGCAAGTGATCCGCCAGAATCTCTGGTGGTCCTTCGCGTACAATTTCGTGGCCTTGCCGCTGGCGATAACGGGCTACGTAACGCCGTGGATTGCGGGTATAGGCATGTCGGCCAGTTCTCTGCTGGTCGTCCTAAATTCACTGCGCATTCAGCGTGCGGAGATAGATTGATGGAAAGTGTGTACCTGCTTATCCCGGTTTCGGTCATTCTTGTCTTCGGAATTGCCCTGGCTTTCTGGTGGTCGGTTCGTAGCGGGCAGTTCGACGACCTTGAAGGGCCGGGCTTTCGCGTCTTGATGGATGACGATCAGCCCAAAAAAACCGACGAAATTAAAGACCCTAATAAAAAAGATGACATTTGACCTGCGTCAACGCGCGGGGTCTGAATGACATGCAGAATGGCGCCATTGTGAAGCGAGCGCTTTGCAGCAATTCTCTGTTGGGGTTGGGGTGCGTTACGACGCACCCTTTTTTTGTCCACACACCCCGTAACCTGCGCTGGGCCTAGATATTTAGGACTATCTGCCTTAGATAATAGGTAGGTTGATCTAGGTCAAAACGCCCGCACTGAACTAGAATACCATCGCTTTCTATGTGTCCCCTTGGGTTCAGGGAGGTGGGCATTCCGTTTTTTCTTTACGAGAGGTGGGTTCATGTCTGGAACGCAAACCACATATAACGATAAGGTCGTACGGCAATTCGCCGTCATGACTGTCATCTGGGGTATTGTTGGCATGCTGGTCGGTGTCATCATTGCTGCTCAGTTGGTCTGGCCGGAGCTGAATATTGGCTTCCTGCACTTTGGCCGTCTGCGCCCGTTGCATACCAACGCAGTTATTTTCGCGTTTGGTGGCTGCGCCCTGTTTGCAACGTCTTACTGGTGCGTTCAGCGCACCGGGCACACCCGTTTGTGGGGTGGGCCGCTGATTCCCTTTACGTTCTGGGGTTGGCAGTTGGTTATTCTGCTGGCTGCTGTCAGCCTTCCGCTGGGTATTACCAGTGGTAAGGAATATGCCGAGCTGGAGTGGCCGGTTGATATCCTGATCACGCTGGTCTGGGTGTCTTATGCAATCGTATTCTTCGGTACCATCGGCAAGCGCACCGTTTCGCACATCTATGTCGCGAACTGGTTCTTCGGCTCGATGATCATCGCCGTTGCCCTGCTGCATTTGGGTAACAGCGCTGCGTTGCCGGTGACCTTCCTGAAGTCCTACTCTGCTTACTCGGGTGTTCAGGATGCGATGATCCAGTGGTGGTATGGCCACAACGCCGTTGGTTTCTTCCTGACTGCGGGCTTCCTGGGTATGATGTACTACTTCGTTCCGAAGCAGGCTGGCCGTCCGGTTTATTCTTATCGCCTGTCGGTTGTGCACTTCTGGGCGCTGATCTTTACCTACATGTGGGCGGGTCCTCACCACCTGCACTACACGGCTCTGCCGGACTGGACCCAGTCTGTCGGTATGCTGTTCTCCCTGATTCTGCTGGCTCCGTCTTGGGGTGGCATGATCAACGGCATCATGACCCTGTCTGGTGCATGGCATAAGCTGCGCGACGATCCTATCCTGAAGTTCCTGATCACTTCGCTGTCCTTCTACGGTATGTCTACGTTCGAAGGTCCGATGATGTCGATCAAGACCGTCAATGCGCTGTCGCACTACACCGACTGGACGGTTGGCCACGTTCACTCTGGCGCCCTCGGTTGGGTTGCCATGGTTTCCATCGGTTCCATGTATTACCTGCTGCCGCGTCTGTTTGGCAAGAGCGAGATGTATAGCACCAAGCTGGTGACGACCCATTTCTGGATCGCTACCATCGGTACCGTGCTGTATATCGCTTCCATGTGGATTGCCGGTGTTATGCAGGGCCTCATGTGGCGTGCCGTGAATGCTGACGGTACCCTGGCCTACAGCTTCGTTGAGTCCGTCAAGGGTTCCTACCCGTTCTGGGCGATTCGTTGGTTGGGCGGTGTCCTGTTCCTGACCGGTATGCTGATCATGGCTTACAACATGTTCAAGACGATGGCCGGTGGTAACACCAAGGATGTGCCGGTTATTGCTCCGGCTGGTCATCACGCCTGATTAGGGAGAGATAACAATGCTCAAGCATGAACAAATTGAAAAGAGCGTAACGCTCCTTATCATCTTTACGCTGTTGGTCGTGATCTGGGGTGGTTTGCTGGAAATCGTTCCATTGTTCTTCCAGAAATCCACCACCACGCCGGTTGAAGGTACGAAGCCATACGATGCGGTGCGTCTTGCCGGTCGTGACGTTTATATCCGCGAAGGCTGCTACAACTGCCATTCGCAGATGATCCGTCCGTTCCGTGCGGAAACCGAGCGCTACGGTCACTACTCCGTCGCTGGCGAGTACGTTTATGATCACCCGTTCCAGTGGGGTTCCAAGCGTACCGGTCCGGATTTGCACCGCGTCGGTGGTCGTTATTCCGACGAGTGGCAGCGTGCTCACCTGATCAATCCTCGTGACGTGGTTCCCGAGTCCAACATGCCGGCATTTGCCTTCCTGGCAAACACCAAGGCCAAGGAATCCGTGGGCGTCGATATCGAGAAGAAGATGCAGGTCATGCGCACTTATGCAAATCTTCGCGGTATTCCGACCTACTCTGACGAAGAGATCAAGGGTGCCAAGGCTGCCATCGGTGACAAGACCGAACTGGATGTTCTGATCGCTTACCTGCAAGGCATGGGTACAGCTCTGAAGAACGTCAAGTAATAGCCATGGACATCAACGATCTGCGTTCCATCATCACGGTTGCCGGTTTGCTCTGCTTCCTGGCAATTGTGGGGTGGGCCTACGGCAAGAACAGCAAGAAGGGTTTTGAGGAAGCTGCCAACTTGCCGTTCGCGGAGCATGATGATCAGGGTGCGATGTCAAAGCCATCGCACCCCCGCTGAAAAAAAGGAAAGCAAATGAGCGATTTCGTTAGCGATTTTTGGAACCTGTACGTAGTCGTCATCGTATTGGCAAGTATTCTTGCCTGTGCGGTGCTCCTGATTGTGCAGGGCAAGGCGACGTTTACCCCGGGTAAGACCATGGGGCACGTTTGGGATGAAACCCTGGAGGAATACAACAATCCAATGCCCAAGTGGTGGAGCTGGATGTTTGTAATCACCGTGGTCTTCGCGCTGGTCTATCTGGCTCTCTATCCGGGGTTGGGTAACTACAAGGGCATGCTTGGCTGGACTTCCGGCGGGCAGCACAAGGCTGAAGTCGACAAGATGGACGCCACCGTCAAGCCGTTGTTCGACAAGTATATGGCCATGGATCTCAAGGCTGTGGCCGGCGACAAGCAAGCCATGGAAATGGGCAAGCGTCTGTACCTGACCTACTGCATGCAATGTCACGGTGCTGATGCACGTGGTGCAAAGGGCTTCCCGAATCTGACCGATGCTGACTGGCAGTATGGTGGTGAGCCGGAGCAGATCAAGGAAACGATCTCCAATGGCCGCATGGGTGTCATGCCTCCGCACGAACAGCTGGGTGCCGATTCCATCAAGGATCTGGCAAACTTTGTTCGTTCGTTGTCCGGTCTGCCGAATGACTCCGTTCGCGCAGCCAAGGGCAAGGAAACCTTCGTGTCTGCTGGTTGTGTTGGCTGCCACGGCATGGAAGCTACCGGTATGACCGCTGTTGGTGCTCCGAACCTGACCGACAAGATCTGGCTGTACGGTTCTTCCGAAGCGACCATCACGGAAACCATCACCAAGGGTCGTCAGAATCAGATGCCTGCTTGGAAGGAGTTCCTTGGTGACGCCAAGGTCCACCTGCTGGCAGCCTATGTGATTAGCTTGGGCCAAGGCGCCAAGTAATTGAATGAAGCGGGGCGGCATTGCCGCCCCGTTTTTCTATTGTTGTCCGGAAATCTGATTTGTATCCAAAATGCGTTATTGCCAGCGCTGATGTTCACATGCTTAGCGCAGTTTTGATACCGATAAGACCATGACTGAATCCAGTAATAACAGCCCTCTGGGGAATTCCCCAGAAGCCCAGTCCGAAATTTCTTTTTACGAGAAACACAAAAAGGTATACATCCGGGACGTTAAGGGCTGGTGGAATAGCTGGCGTTGGGTACTGGTCTGGCTGACCCAAATCATTTTCTATTTGGCACCCTGGCTTGAGTGGAATGGTCGTCAGGCCGTTCTGCTGCATCTGGTGGAGCGCAAGTTCTATCTTTTTGGGCTTGTTTTGTGGCCGCAGGATGTCTTTTATCTCGCGTTGCTGCTGATTATTTCTGCTTACGCCCTGTTTTTGTTCACTGCTATTGCAGGCCGCTTGTTCTGCGGCTACGCCTGTCCTCAGACGGTCTACACCGAAATTTTCATGTGGGTTGAAAACCGAATTGAAGGTGATCGCTCTGCGCGCATGAAGTTGGACAAAGGGCCAATGACCGCGAGGAAATTTCGGCTAAAGGCACTCAAGCACGCAATTTGGCTACTGATTTCTCTGTGGACGGGATTTACGCTCGTTGCTTATTTCACGCCGGTTGACGAATTGCTGGCAGCGCTTCCATTCGGGTTTTCAGGTTGGGAACTGTTCTGGACGTTTTTCTACGGTGGCTTCTGCTACATGCAGGCGGGCTTTCTCCGCGAGCAGGTCTGTAAATACATGTGCCCCTATGCGCGCTTTCAGGGGGTTATGTTCGATCCGGATACGCTGATTATTACCTATGATCCAGAGCGAGGTGAGCCGCGCGGTGCTCGTAAAAAAGCGGTTGATCCAAAGGCGTCCGGTCAGGGCGACTGCGTTGATTGTGATCTTTGCGTGGTGGTTTGCCCGACGGGAATAGATATTCGCAAGGGGCAACAATATGAGTGTATCGGCTGTGGCGCCTGCATCGATGCATGCGACCCGGTCATGGATAAACTGGGCTTGCCGAGAGGCCTCATTCGATACACGACCGAGAATGCCCTGGAGAAGCACTTTTCGTCCAAGGAAGTTCTGTCCCATCTGATACGGCCGCGAATCATCCTTTATACGACGATTCTGACAGCGATAACCGTCGCTGCGATCTGGTCACTTGCGGTGCGTGTGCCCTTGAAGGTCGATATTATTCGGGACCGCTCGGTTTTGGCGCGCGAAGCAGATGACGGAAGGATCGAAAACGTCTATAACCTTAAAGTGATGAACACTACCGAAGAGCCAAAGCGCTATCTGGTGACCGTCACGGGTATGGAGGGGGTCGAGGTGGTGGGCGATGCCGTGGTCGACGTCGCCGGTGCCGAGAATCACGAAGTGACCATGGTTGTTCGTGTTCCCCCTGATTCTGGTAAAAAGGGTGCGAACACCATTTATTTTGACATTAAGGCTCAGAACCACGAGAAGATTGCGGTTCAAGAAAAAGCCTCTTTCCTGATGCCCTGATATGAGTAATTCTATGACTTTGAGCAATGATAATAGGCCGTGGTACAAGGAGCGTTGGCCGTGGTTTTTGATGGCGGGTCCAGGTACTGTCATCATTGCTGGTGTGATCACAGTATGGCTTGCGGTTGTAAGCAATGACGGCTTGGTGACGGATGATTATTACAAGCAGGGACTTGCGGTAAACCAGAGTCTGCAGCGTGACCATCATGCAGGAAATATCGGGCTGCATGGTGATGTCATGCGCTCAGGATCTAATTTGCGCCTGCTGCTGGGGGCGGATGGTGACGCAGGTTTGCCATCGGAAATCGTGCTCAAGCTGGCTCATCCGACCCGCGCCGGGCAGGATCAGTTGATCACGATGAAGATGGAAGGACAGGGCTTCTACAGCGGTAAACTTGCTGAAGAAGTTTCGGGGCGTTGGCTTGTCTCGATTGAAGACCCCGCTGGTCAATGGCGGCTTCAAGGCGAATGGCTGGCTGACTTGGTGGAGCCGCTGCGCTTGACGGCGCGCGCGGCGAAGTAGTTTTTTAATGTTACTGGGAGGTAACTTATGGCTTGGGAGCTTTTGTTTAACAGCGATTTCGGTTTGATGAGCTTTGCCGTTATCGTCGGTGTCCTCGTCATCGGCGTGGTCATGGGCAAGATGTACTCGAACAAGATGGAAGAGGATGCTCGCAACGCCGGCAAGTAATACTGTCGGCAAGCGCTCCGCCTGATAAGTGGAGGCTCTTCGTAAACCCCCAATTGGCTTGCTGATTGGGGGTTTTGTCTTTTGGAGGCTTCGCCAAAGTAATGATTAAACGGGCGATTTGGATTTCGGTCGTGTTCCATTTGTTGGTTTTGCTGACAATATCGAGATTCGCCCTGCAATCCAGTTCCCCCAATGTCAGAGGAACGTTGATTTCGTATTCGCCTGTCCCTGTTCGCAATGTTGAGCAAGAGCGGGAGTCCGGGAGCGAATACAAGAAATTGGGCCCGTCGGCGAAACACCAATCGAAACAAAGCGTCCTTGGCTCTGCCAAAGAATCAAAAAAACCAGCGCCGAGGGATTCTGATTTTGGCCGTTTTTTCCCGTCGACCGTTGAATCGACAAAATTGTCCGTGGCGGGCCCTTCTGTGCCGCCTATCGAGCAGTCCGGCGGTGCTCAGCCGATAGCAACAGAAGTGCTGGGACTATTCCGTCTGAGTCTGGCCAGGAATGCCCGGCCATTCAAGGCTTATCCTGCGATTGCTCGGGAGAATGGATGGGAGGGGGTAGTTATCGTCTCAGTCAGCTACCCACTCGGTTTAGGAACTCCGCTGACCGCGCTTGAGCGATCGTCTGGGCATGCAATTCTGGATCGTCAGGCACTGGATATGGTCGAGCGAGCGCTTGCCACAACGACGCTGCCGGAGGCGATGCAGGGCAAGCGTTATGCGATCTCGTTGCCAATCGAGTATCGCCTGAATGAGTGACGTAGGCAGCTTACTGCGGTGCCAGTGAGGTTTCGTGAAAACCGTAAGCAGCTTTGGCTCGGTCAGCCAGATACCGTTCCAGGCAGAGGCTGACGCTCCGAAATGCAAGATCAGCCCACGGAATTTCGTCAGGGTGGCAAAGTTTGACTTCCAGGCTTTCCTCTCCAGCCAGGAAAGCCGGGTGGGCCATTCGCCCTCGATAAAACAAATGAACCTGATTGATATGGGCAATGCTGACCATGGCAAATGGCGCATCAATGATGACATCTGCGCCGGCTTCTTCCTGCGTTTCTCTTATCGCCGCATCGGCGGTGGTTTCGCCGTTTTCCATGAAGCCGGCTGGCAATGTCCAGAAGCCAAGGCGAGGCTCAATGGCGCGTCGGCATAGCAAAATTCGACCTTCCCACTCGGCTACGCAACCGACCACCAGGCGGGGGTTCTCGTAATGGATGTGCCCACACGCGTTGCAAATATGCCGAGGAAGTGAGTCTCCGGGCGGAATGTCAAAAGTGACATTAGCGCCACATTGCGTGCAGAATCGAATCACGGTTTATGCCTTGCTCTGGAGACTAGATATAGGATGCATAGCAGTTTACCACCCGAATATTTATCGAGGCGAAAGGGCGCTTTCCCGCGCTTCATTCCTTCTTTCTTTGCACTCCGGCAATTCAAGTGGCTACAATAGCGGAAACCAATTACTGGGCGGAACTGCGCTGGTTCTTGCTGGCGCGAATGGGGGCACTGCATGTTTCTGATTGTTGGTTATGTCATCATTCTGGCGTCGGCGCTGGGAACGTATGCATTGCACGGAAGTCTCCTTGCGCTTTGGGTGCCGACCGAGTACGTCGCCATTGTGGGTCTGACGATCGGCTATTTCGTTGCTGCAAACGACATCAAGATCATCAAGGCAACGGTTGGTGCTGTTCCGGGAATTCTTAAAGGTTCTAAATATAACAAGGCGTTCTATATCGATGCCTTGGCCATGCTTTTCGAAGTCCTCGGCAAGGTCCGCAAGGAAGGATTGATGTCGATTGAAGGGGACATCGAAAATCCGGAAGGTAGCCCAATTTTCAGCAAATATCCCAATCTCCTGCACGACCACCACGTCATGGAATTTACCTGCGACTACCTGCGCATGATGGTCGGCGGGAATTTGAATACGGTCGAAATCGAAAGCCTCATGGATGTTGAACTTGAGACGCACCATCATGAGGCTGCAGAACCCGGGCATGTGGTGTCCAGCGTGGCCGGTGCCGTTCCCGCTTTCGGTATCGTGGTTGCGGTGATGGGGGTCGTGAATGTGATGGGCTCGGTGGGGAGCCCGCCTGCCGTGTTGGGCAAAATGATCGGCGGCGCCTTGGTCGGTACCTTTCTCGGTATTCTGATTTCCTACGGCTTCGTCGAGCCCGTCGCCAAATTGCTCGAGCAAAAGGCGAACGAGGGTGCAACCATCTACAAGACCATCAAGATGGTGTTGCTGGCGTCGATGTCCGGTTATGCGCCTCAGGTTGCCATCGAGTTCGGTCGCAAGACACTGGGTGCGCATGAGCGCCCCACGTTCACCGAACTGGAAGAGGAGCTCAAGGCTCGCAAGGGCAAGTAGTCTCTCATCTGACATCAAAAGCACAATATGAGCGACGATTCCACACGCCCCATTATCATCAAACGCAAGAAGGTCGTTGCGGGTGGGGCGCATGGTGGCGCCTGGAAGATTGCCTATGCCGACTTCGTGACGGCGATGATGGCCTTCTTCTTGTTGATGTGGCTACTTGGATCGACTGCCAAGGGCGATCTGCAAGGGATTGCCGAGTTCTTCCAGAATCCGCTCAAGGTTTCCAGTCAGGGGGGGGCTGGTTCCGGCGACGCCACCAGTGTTCTTCAGGGGGGTGGTAAGGATTTGACCCGCCAATCCGGTCAGGTTAAACGCGGCGATGTCGAAGCGAAAAAATCTACCTCGTTTTCCAAGGAAGCTCAGGCGGAGTTCCGTCGCAAGGAACAAGAGCGTCTGGAAAGCCTGAAGGCCGATATCGAGAAGATGATCGAACAGAGCCCGCAATTGGCGCAGTTCAAGAAGCAGATGTTGCTGGATATCACTTCCGAGGGACTGAGAATCCAGATTGTCGACGAGCAAAATCGTCCGATGTTCGACTCAAGTAGTGCCGATCTCAAGCCATATACGCGGGATATCCTTCGCCAGATCGGTAAAGCCCTAAATGGTGTTTCAAACCGTATCAGTTTGGCCGGTCACACCGACGCCGCGCAATTCTCCGGAGGGGACAAGGGTTTCTCGAACTGGGAGCTATCGGCCAATCGTGCAAATGCCTCCCGGCGTGAGCTGGTTCAGGGCGGAATGGATGACAGCAAGGTGCTACGTGTTGTGGGGCTGGCCTCTACCGTTCTGTTTGACAAGAATGATCCGCTGAATTCGGTGAATCGGAGAATCAGCATCGTGGTGCTAAATCGAAAAACGGAGATGGCCATTCTGCAGGAGGAAGGCCCTGAATCCGAGGTTGGCGGGGAGGAGCTCTTGCCAGAGGGACTCAAATTGCCAGTGTCCGGAAAGGGTACTGCTGGGTGAGAGGTATGGAGGTGCGCAGTGAGCAGGCGCTGGCGCTATAGTCTGATTGGGCTCGGCTGGTCGATCCTGGTAGTGGCGGTTTTGCTCACCGTCGAACCGGGAGCGCGTTCGCCGTCTTTCATCTTCGCGATGGCGGTTTTGCTTTTCGGCTGGATTGTTGCCATTGGGTTTTTTCCAAAGGAGCATCGCGATATCGATGGGACTAGACCGATTGGTTACGATACCCAAGAACTGATTGAACGCAGTGCAGAAGCAATGCGGCGCGTAACAGGTGAAACCTCGCGCCAGCTTGCGGAAATGCGTGACGAAATTGCACGAGCCCAGACCATATTTACCGAGGCTATCGCACGCCTGATCGAAAGTTTTCACGGCATGAGCGCGCATATTCAGCGGCAGCAGACTTTAGGTGTCGCCGTTGTGGGGGGAAACGATGCCGGCGGTGCCGTTTTCGAGTTTCAGCAATTCGCTTCCAAAACCTCAGATACGTTACGCCAGTTTGTCGACAGTGTTGTCGAAAACTCCAAGCTGGCAATGTCTCTGGTCGAGATGACCGATCTCATCACGTCGCAGATGAGCGAAGTCAGGGGTGTGCTGGGCGAAATTGAAGGTATTGCCAAACAGACCAATTTGCTGGCGCTCAATGCTGCAATTGAAGCCGCCCGCGCGGGCGAGGCTGGTCGAGGCTTCGCGGTCGTGGCAGACGAGGTCCGTGACCTGTCCAGTCGTACCAATCACTTCAGTCTTCAGATCCGGGATTCGCTGACAAAGATGCAGTCGACAATCAATGCCACTGAACAAGCCATCAACCGGATGGCGGCCCAGGACATGACCTTTGCGCTCACTTCGAAGAGTGATGTTGAGCAGGCCATGATTGGCATCAATGAAATGAACCGACGCACAGGTGAAACTGTAGGCGAACTGAATGCCATCGGTCATGAGGTTGAACATGCCGTCAACCAGGCGATCATGTCGTTGCAATTCCAGGACATGGTGACTCAATTGCTGGGGCATGTCGAACGACGATTGGATGCTTTGGACGAAATCGTTGGTGACGAAAACCAGCTAAGCAGCATATTGCAAAATAGTACGACCTCGGCGGAATCGCTGGCGGCGCTGGCTGCCATCTGTTCGCACGTTGACCAGATTTCGCAAAAAATGAGTGTCGTTTCGCAAAAAATGGACAATAATCCTGTTAGCCAAACCGGGTTCGCCAGTGGCGGGGTTGAGTTGTTCTGATTTTTACGAGGGAAAAATGGCAAAAACCGTTCTTGCAGTAGACGATTCCGCATCCATCCGTCAGATGGTCTCCTTTACCCTTAAAAGTGCCGGTTATGACGTCGTTGAGGCTGTGGACGGGCAGGATGGTCTGGATAAAGCCAAGACCAAGAGCATTAACCTGATCCTGACCGACCAAAACATGCCGCGCATGGATGGACTGACGCTGATCAAGAATCTGCGGGCAATGCCTCAATACGCATCTACGCCAATCCTGATGCTGACGACCGAGTCGTCCGATGCAATGAAGTCGCAAGGGCGTGCTGCGGGTGCGACGGGCTGGCTGGTCAAACCTTTTGACCCCCAGAAATTGATTGAAGTCGTTCGCAAGGTGATCGGCTAACTAGTCGCCAGACCTGTAGTCATACAGGTCATTTGCAGTCAATTTCCGGCTTCCGTCACCGCGGAGCCGAGATCAGGGGGTGGCCATGACAATTGACATGAGTCAGTTCTATCAGGTGTTTTTTGATGAATCAGCCGAGCACCTGGCGACAATGGAAAGTTTGCTGCTCGAGCTGGATGTCGAAAACCCGGATGCGGAGCAGCTGAACGCCATCTTTCGCGCGGCCCATTCCATCAAGGGTAGTGCAGGAACATTCGGTTTTACGGACCTCGCGGAAACGACCCATATTCTGGAAAATCTGCTGGATCGCATACGAAAGCATGAATTGGGATTGCGCGCCGATATGGTCGACGCATTTCTGGAGGCTGGCGATGTCCTGCGTGACATGCTGGAGGCGCATCAAGGACGGGGTCAGGTCGATCCTTCCGCAGTTGAAACCATTCGCGTCAAACTGAGTCAGCTGTCGGCCGACGATTCAGTCGCCTTGGCGATGCAGGAAATCCCGAAAAAAAAACAAAGCGGGGATGGCAAACGTGTTTTCGATATTCAGTTTGTGCCAACTGCAGTTTCAGCAAAGGGTGAGGGCGTAGAGAATCTGCTGAAAGAGCTTGGGACGCTCGGAGATTTGGAAATCCTGAGCCAGCCGGCCTCCGAGATGCAGAATGTCGGCTATTGGCAACTTCGCTTGAGCACGACCTCCGGTCCGGAAGAGTTTTCTGATCAGATAGATTTCATTGCGGAAAATGGTGCCTGGCGCGTGGTGGAAGAGAGCGCTAGTGTTCAGGAGGACGAGGCTTTCGGGCTATTCGAGGATTTGCCGAAGGTACCTGATGAGCAGGCTGCCTATGGCTTTTTTGAGCCTCTTCAGAGTCCCACATTAAATCAGCCAGTGTCGGAGGATGTTAACGCAGAGGAAACCGCTTTCGGATTTTTTGACCCTCTGCCTGCATCAGAAGCCTCCAAATCGTCAGAGGTACCGGCAGTGACTGTGACTGATGCAGGCGATGGATATGGCTTTTTTGAGCCGCTTCCAGAGGCAGCGAAACCAGCACCCCATATTGAAGATGGGGATGGCTTTGGGTTCTTTGTGCCGATTGCTCCGGTTACTGCTTCAGCGCAAGAGCTGCCAGTTGCAGCCGGTTCGCAGGCATCCGTCAGCCCTGAGCCAAATGAAAAGAAAACCGCTAGCAAAGTCGCTGAACGAGCCGCCAGATCGGCTGCGCCGGCAGTAGCGGCGGGCGAGTCCTCCATACGCGTTAGTGTGGAGAAGGTGGATCAGTTGATCAATTTGGTTGGTGAACTGGTCATTACCCAGGCAATGTTGTTGCAAACCGCAGCCCAGATGCAGGAAAACGCGCCGGAGCGCTTGGTTAATGGGCTTGCGCAGCTGGAGCGAAATACCCGCGATCTGCAAGAGTCGGTGATGTCCATCCGGATGATGCCGATATCTTTTGTTTTTTCGCGCTTTCCTCGTGTCGTTCGGGATCTTTCAGGCAAGCTTGGCAAACAGGTCGAGCTAAAAACATCCGGGGAAACCACCGAACTGGACAAGGGCTTGATCGAGCGAATTGCGGATCCGTTGACTCACCTTATTCGCAATAGCCTGGATCATGGTATCGAGTTGCCGGAAACGCGTGTGGCGGCGGGCAAGAATCCTGTCGGGACAATAACCCTGAAGGCCTACCATCAGGGCGGAAACATCGTTATCGAGGTGGGCGACGACGGCGCGGGCCTGCCGCGTAACAAGATACTGGCCAAGGCCCGTGAGCGTGGGTTGCAGGTTTCCGATCAGATGACGGACCAGGAGGTTTTTCATTTGATTTTTGAAGCCGGATTCTCGACCGCAGAGCAGGTGACTGATGTATCAGGACGGGGCGTCGGTATGGATGTCGTTCGCCGCAATATTCAGTCAATGGGGGGGCGAGTCGAGATCGAGTCCATGCTGGGTGTTGGGACACGCATGACCGTCCGATTGCCCCTGACGTTGGCAATTCTCGATGGCATGTCGATTGCAGTTGGCGATCAGACTTACATTTTGCCTCTCTCTTATGTGATCGAATCCTTTCAGCCACAGATTGGGGATATAAAAACCTTGTCGAATCAGGCGAGGGTCATTCAGGTTCGTGGCGAGTACTTGCCGGTCGTTGTCCTGCACGAATTATTCAATATTCAGCCGCGTTCGACCGACTTCGCGCAGGGCATAATGGTTGTAATTGATGCGGATGGCATAACGGCGGCGCTCTTTGTTGATGCGCTGCTGGGACAGCACCAGGTTGTCATCAAGAGTCTCGAAGCAAACTATCGGCGCGTTCAGGGGATTTCCGGGGCAACCATCATGGGTGATGGGCACGTGGCGCTGATTCTCGATGTTTCGGCCATTGCGGGTATGGCGAAGAGCAGTATGCAGAAAGCCGGCTGACGGCAAAGTTGAGGAGTCTGAGATGGAAACGAAGGCGCAGGCCAATACTGCTGAAACCGACAATGATCTCGTGCCGAGCGAGTACCTGACGTTCACCCTGGGTTGTGAAGAGTATGCAATTGACATACTAAAGGTTCAGGAAATTCGCGGGTATGAGCAACCGACTTTGATTGCCAATGCACCACCGTTTATCAAGGGGGTCATCAACCTGCGTGGAATCATTGTTCCGATCGTTGACCTGAGAATTAAATTCAATCTAGGCAAGGTCGAATACACCCCCTTTACTGTTGTAATCATCCTGAATGTTGCAGGCCGTGTAATCGGCGCCGTCGTTGATAGTGTTTCGGACGTCTTTTCACTGACACGTGCGCAGATTCGTCAGGCCCCGGACTTTTCGGGGACATTCGACACGAAATACATTCTGGGCCTGGCGACCGTCGATTCAAGAATGATGATCGTGACGGACATTGAACGCCTGATGACCAGCGCCGACATGGCGCTTATCGATTCTGCCAGCGAATAACACGTAACCCCCTAAACAGGAGTCGTCGCATGTTCAATTTGCGTCGCTACAAGATCGGCACTCGACTGATCATGACGACTGTTGGTGCCTTGGCACTGATGGTTATTTTTGTTGCCATGGCGTTGATTAGCCTGAACTCGATTGGAGACAAGGTAGATCACATTGCCGGCAACAATATCAAGAAGACCGAGCTTGCCACGAACATGCAATTGCGCAATCTCCTGATCGGCCGGCATGTGCGCACTGCCCTGATCTACGAAGAGACAGAGAAGCAATTGGGCGAGCAGAAAAAGGTTGCTTCAGATCTTCAATCGTATCTGGACTCGGAAAAACAAATCGGGGATACGCTGGGGTCGGTTCGTGGGAAGGAAATATTCGATCGCATCGTTGCGACGAGGGCTGAGGCAGAAACAGCCATTTCAAGAATGTTTGTGCTGATTCGGGCAGGGAATCGGCCGGAAATAGAAGATCACTTCTTCACTAGTTTTCGCCCAAAAATGCAGTCGTGGTTTGACGCCATTGACGAGATGCTCAAACTGCAGAAGGAAAACAATCTTCGAGATGTTGCCGATATTGAAGTAGTCAAGTCCCGTGTACAAAACACGATGCTGATGCTGGTTTTGTTGGCGCTCATCATCATGGTTCCAGGTGGCATGTGGGTTACGCGCCAAATCACGGGCCCGCTGATCGAAGCAGTGGGTGTGGCGAACGCGGTTGCCGCGGGAAATCTGGATAAGGCCATTGATCTGAGTGGAAACGATGAACCGGCTCAGTTGATGAATGCGCTCAGTCGTATGCAGTCCGACCTCAAGGCGCGCATGGAGGCAGACAAGAAGGTGGCCGATGAGGCTCTTCGCATCAAGGTCGCGCTTGATGTTTCCTCGAACAGTGTGATGGTGGCCAATCCGGAAGGCGTAATCATTTATTGCAATGCCGCAGTGCTTGAAATGATGCGGGCTGCAGAGGCAGATGTTCGTAAAGAATTGCCTACTTTCCGGACCAATGCAATTTTGGGTTCGAATTTTGATCTTTGGCACAAAAATCCAGCCCATCAACGAAATCTGCTCGCAGAACTGAAAAGCGTACACCGTACTCAGATTGTCATTGGTGGCCGTACTTTCAGGCTGGTTGCCAGCCCCATCGTCAATGAGCGAAACGAGCGACTCGGAACGGTTGTCGAGTGGACCGATCGAACGGCAGAAGTTGCCGTTGAGGAGGAGGTCAGCAGCATCATTGCAGCTGCGGGTGCCGGTGATTTTTCACGGCGCATCGATGCAACCGGGATGACAGGGTTTTTCAGTCAGATTTCGATCGGTATCAACGAACTATTGGAAGCCAACAGCCAGGCCTTGGGCGATGTCGGGAACATGTTTGAGCGCCTCTCCCAAGGGGACCTGACCCGCAAGATTGATACGGAATACAGGGGTGTGCTGGGACGCCTTAAGGATGACGCCAACCTGACGGTCGAAAACCTTCAGGAGATTATTTTCCTGATCAAGAATGCGACAGATGCGATCAATACTGCGGCTCAGGAGATCGCAAGTGGTAACCAGGATCTCTCCGGGCGCACGGAGCAACAGGCCTCCAGCCTTGAGGAAACCGCATCGAGCATGGAGCAGTTGACGGGTACCGTCAGGCAAAATGCCGAGAATGCTCGCAAGGCGAACGAACTGGCCAGTAACGCCCAGCAGATTGCAGAGCAAGGTGGGCAGGTGGTTGGTCAGGTAGTGGAGACCATGAGTGAAATCCACAAGGCATCCAGCAAGATTTCGGACATCATCAGCGTCATTGATGGCATCGCATTCCAGACGAACATATTGGCGTTGAATGCAGCGGTTGAGGCTGCTCGCGCCGGGGAGCAAGGCAGGGGATTTGCTGTTGTAGCAACCGAAGTTCGAAATCTGGCGCAACGCAGCGCGGCTGCAGCCAAGGAAATCAAGATGCTGATCTCGGATTCCGTTGACAAGGTGCAGGTGGGTGGAAAGCTGGTTGATCAGGCCGGAAAAACGATGGGTGATGTCGTATCGAGTATCCAGCGAGTCGCCAAAATCATGTCCGATATTTCAAATGCCACTCGCGATCAAACAGCGGGCATCGAACAAGTCGCACTGGCTGTCAGCCAGATGGATGAAATGACACAACAAAATGCTGCCTTGGTGGAAGAGGCCGCTGCAGCGGCTGAAAGCCTCGAGGAGCAAGCGCGGAATCTGTCTGAATCGGTTGCCGTGTTCCGCCTTTCTGGCGGCTTGGTAATTCAGGGGCAATCTGATGTATCCGGCTTGGATTTTGATGGGGCGATATCAGCGCATGGCAAGTGGAAGCAACGCTTGCTTGACTACGTTGCGGGTGGTGGCGAGCAACTGGATCCCGCGGTGGTGGGACGGGATGATCAGTGTGCGCTTGGTTGCTGGATTCACGGCGACGGGCGGGCGTTGAGAGGCAATGCCCAGTACACCGAGTTGAAGGGCGAGCACGCGGGTTTCCATCGTTGTGCCGCTGAAGTCATTCGTACTCAATTGGCGGGTAACACCGAAGGGGCACTGGCTCAGATATCGGGTGAGTTTTCCAAGCGATCATCTCGCGTCATCGATCTGTTGGAAAGCATGAGGTCGGGCGGTGATTCTTCGCCAAAACAGTTGATTGAAATGCGGACGACTCCCGTTGCAACGAAAAAATTGGCCGCGCTGCCTGCGGATGATGACGAATGGGAAGAGTTTTAACTCGGTAGCAAGAGAGAGCCAATGCGAAAAAATCTGCCCGTCACGAACAGGGAAGTAAAGCTGCAAGACCATACCCTGATCGTTTCCAAAACCGATCTGAAAGGCGTGATCACCTACGTCAACAAGGACCTGGTCGATATTTCAGGTTTCAGCGAGGCGGAGTTGATCGGCCAGCCACACAACCTGTTGCGCCATCCGGATATGCCGACGGAGGCGTTCGCGGACCTGTGGAGGGATATCAAGGACGGGCGTCCATGGACCGGATTGGTTAAAAATCGATGCAAGAACGGCGATCATTACTGGGTTCGTGCCGCCGTGACGCCTTTGCGTGAAAAAGGGAATGTGGTTGGTTACATGTCTATCCGTCGAAAAGCGACTAATGAGCAAATCGCGTCGGCGGAAAAGCTCTATTCGGAATTTCGAGAAGGTGGCGCTGGCGGCAAGAAAATCTGTCACGGCGGGGTGATTCCTGGTGGGCCACTGGCAGGGATTCGCCGCTGGATACAAAATGCGTCGTCGTCCAGGAAGATTGTCCTGGGCATGTTGCTTGGGTTTGGTGTCATTCTGGGCGGCGCAACTAAGCTGCTTGGTGACCATCTGGTCAATTTGCTGGATGGTCAAGGGCGTGAAACGCTCAAAAACGACGTTGGCCTTATCCGGGCCATGATCGAGATCAACATGACGGCGCTCAGCAAAGAGGCGATTCAGCTGAATCGCGGCTTTGCCATGACCCTTCCGGATGAGATCGTGATTGACGGTCCTGACGATCAGTCTGTTCTTCGTTCAGGCAAAGGCGACGTTCTCAACGGGAAATTCGAGATCGTCGATCGATTTACGGAACGGACTGGCGCTGTCGCGACAATATTTATTCGTCGCGGCGACGAATTCACGCGGATCTCCACCTCTGTCAAGAAAGAGAATGGGGAGCGGGCTGTCGGCACCAATCTGGCGAAGGAGCACCCTGCGCTGGCAGCGCTGCTGGCGGGCAAGCCCTACGTCGGGCGTGCCAATCTGTTTGGCAAGGCTTTTTATACCAGCTACACCCCCATTGTTTCAAAAGCGGGCAAGGTTATCGGTGCGACCTTCATCGGACTTGATATTTCGACGGAACTTGACGCGCTGAAAAAGCAGATTCGTTCGCTGAAAGTCGGCGACACGGGCTATTACTACGTCCTTGACGCTGCTCCGGGAAAGGATCGCGGCACGCTCATCGTTCATCCGGCCAAGGAGGGTAGCAATGTTCTTGGCGCCAAGGATGCGGGCGGTCGGGAGTTCATCCGGGAAATGTTGGAGCAAGGCAGTGGCTCCATTATTTATCCTTGGATCAACGCAGAGCTTGGTGAAACTGTGACTAGGGACAAGGTCGTCGTATTTGACACCTTGCCTGACGCCAAATGGGTCGTTGCGGGGGGGACGTATCTCGAAGAGTTTCATGCGCTTTCGAGCCAGGTGACACGCTATGTTGCTTTGGCCGGCGCCATTCTGGCTTTGGCACTGGCTGCCTTCCTTTTCCTGCTGATCGCGAAATTGATTGTCAGGCCACTGCAACAAAAGGTCTTGCCGGTTTTCAACGATCTTGCCGAAGGTCGTTACGATACGCCCATTGACGTCAGCGCCAACGACGAAGTCGGTCAGTTGCTGCAGGGCTTGTTCTCCATGCAGATGCAGCAAGGTTTTAGCGTTGCGGAAGCGCAGCGAATTGCCAACGATAATCTCCGCATCCGTATAGCGCTTGACTGCGTTTCCGCCAATTTGCGCATCGCAGATGATGATGGAACGGTTATTTATGCCAACAAGGGTTTGCTGACCACCTTGCGCCAGATCGAACCTGGCTTGCGCGAACAACAGCCTGGTTTTTCTGTGGATACTTTTGTTGGCAGCAATATTGGGTCGTTTTATCAGGACCCGCAGGCTGCGCTCAAGAGCCTGAGGGAGATGCAGGCAACGCGGCAGACCGAACTCGATATCGGTGGTCGCATCTATAACGTGATTACCAATCCCATCGTCAACGATCGAGGCGTGCGCTTGGGTACGGTCGGCGAGTGGGTGGATCGAACGGCAGAACTGAATGCGCAGCGTTCGGTCGCCTCGCTGATCTCACGCGCATCCGCAGGGGATCTCGATGCCCGCCTGGATACGTCGGTGCTGGAGGGGTTCTACAGGGAACTCGGGGTGGGTATCAATAGCCTGGTTGAGACGAGCGGCGCGGCAATCGGGGAAATTGCCGAGCTGTTGTCCAAGGTGGCGGAGGGCGATCTCACTCAGACGATCAGCAGCAACTATCAAGGGACCTTTGGCCGGTTGCGCGATGATGCCAACCAAACTGTCGAGAAGCTACGCAGTCTGGTTGGTGACATTCAAATGTCTGCGCAAACGATCAATACGGCCTCCCGCGAGATCGCGTCCGGCAACCAGGATCTTTCCGGTCGAACGGAGGAGCAGGCGAGCAGCCTTGAAGAGACTGCCTCAAGCATGGAGCAGCTGACCAGCACGGTTAAGCAGAACGCCGACAATGCCCGCCTGGCGAACGAATTGGCGGCAACCGCTCAACGCGTCGCTGACAAGGGTGGCGATGTTGTCGGGCAGGTTGTTACCACCATGAGTGCGATCCATCAGTCCAGCAGCAAGATCGCGGACATTATCGGCGTTATCGACGGCATTGCATTCCAGACCAATATCCTTGCACTCAATGCGGCTGTGGAGGCTGCGCGTGCCGGCGAGCAGGGGCGCGGTTTTGCGGTTGTCGCGACAGAGGTGCGCAATCTGGCGCAACGCAGCGCCGCTGCGGCCAAGGAGATCAAGGGGCTGATCTCTGATTCCGTGGAAAAGGTGGAGACGGGAAATCGCTTGGTCGATCAGGCTGGCCGAACCATGGAAGAGGTGGTGCTGAGTATCAAGCGGGTGGCCAAGATCATGCAGGACATCGCCGAGGCGAGTGATGAGCAGAGCTCCGGCATCGAGCAGGTGAGTGCGGCCGTCAGCCAGATGGACGAGGTGACTCAACAGAATGCGGCGCTGGTCGAAGAGGCTGCGGCCGCGGCGGAAAGCCTTGAGGAACAGGCGTTGCACCTGGCGCAGACCGTTTCTGTCTTCCGTATTGCCGAAAATCAAAGCCGAGCCGCACTGGCGGCGCCGAAACTTGCGCTTAAGCACAAGCCCGTCTTAACAAAAAATAGCGAGCCTGTTCGTGCGCCAAAAATGTTGGCACAGAAGCCTAGCCTCGATGATGAATGGGAAGAGTTTTAGTCATGGCCGATTTTCGTAACCCTTCACCTCCTGCATCGACGCTGCGATCAAGCATCTCCGCTGCATTGCCCTCCCGCGACGGTGGGGCCAGGGAGTTTTCGTTCTCGACAACGGACTTCGAGCGCGTCCGCAAACTGATCCACCAGCATGCGGGCATCTCGTTATCGCCCGTCAAGCAGGACATGGTTTATTCCCGCCTGGCTCGCCGTCTGCGAGCGACAGGCATGTCATCGTTCGCGGCCTATCTCGACGCTCTGGAACGTAATGGCGGCGACGAATGGGAACGTTTTGTCAATTCGCTGACGACGAATCTGACCTCCTTCTTTCGCGAGCCGCATCACTTTCCGATCTTTGCCGAACATTTGCGCAAAATTGGTAACAAGCGCCCCGTGCGAGTCTGGTGTTCCGCTGCCTCGACGGGGGAGGAGCCGTATTCGATCGCCATTACGGTGGCCGAGACTTTTGGGGCCGATGTTTCCCATATTTCCATCGTGGCGTCCGATCTCGATACCAATGTCCTGGCTACCGCAGAGAAAGGCGTCTATCCGGTTGATCGGGTCGAGAAACTGTCGCCGGAACGGTTGCGCCGGTTTTTCCTGCGCGGCACAGGCTCCCAGGAAGGTTTCGTGTCGGTACGTCCCGAACTGAAGCGCATGATCACGTTCCAGCGAATCAATCTGCTGGATGCAAACTATTCGGTAAAGGGGCCGCTCGACGTCATATTCTGCCGAAATGTCATGATCTATTTCGACAAGCCGACCCAGTACAAGATTCTTTCGCGATTTGCCCCCATGTTGCAGCCGGATGGTCTGATGTTCGCAGGCCATTCCGAGAGCTTCCTGCATGCGGCCGATCTGTTCAAATCATTGGGCAAGACGGTTTATGCCCTGGCAAAAGCGCGATAGGGAAAGGGTCTAGTGCAACACGCTTACGACGAGCAACTGGCCACCAATCGTTACTTCGACCGAAAATTCGGCCTGGAAGCAGCGAAGATCCTGCCCGGTGAATACTACGTTTCCAGCAAGGAGGCCCTGCTGGTGACGGTGCTCGGCTCCTGTGTTGCTGCGTGTATCCGGGATGTCGATTCGGGCATTGGCGGGATGAACCATTTCATGCTGCCCGATGACGGTGGAAGAAGCCCGCTGGGCACATCGGCGCGCTATGGCACCTACGCCATGGAGGTATTGATCAACCATTTGCTCAAACTGGGCGCCCGCAGGAACCGTCTCGAGGCCAAGGTGTTTGGCGGTGGTGCAGTCCTTGCCAGTCTGGCCAGCAGCAATGTGGGCGCGAAAAACGCGGAATTCGTGCTGGATTTCCTCAAGACCGAAAAGGTCCCGGTTGTCGCCAAGGACCTGCTGGATTCATACCCCCGCAAAGTCTATTATTTCCCGCATTCAGGGCGTGTTCTGGTCAAGAAGCTGCACCGGGTACATAACGACACCTTGTTCAGCCGTGAAAATGACTACAAGGTTCGCCTGACAGGTTCCACCATTGAAGGCGATGTCGAATTGTTCGTTTGATCTCACGGTCAACCGGAAAAAATCGCCAATTTTGAAATTTCCTCACTAGATGCAGATGAAGACTCGGGTTCTTGTAGTTGACGATTCGGCGTTGATGCGCGGGCTGCTGAGCCAGATGATCGGCATGGCCGCGGATATGGAGGTGGTCGGCGCTGCCCCCGATGCCCAGACTGCGCGCGAAATGATCAAGGCGCTCAATCCCGACGTCTTGACCTTGGATGTCCATATGCCAAAAATGGGCGGGCTCGAGTTTCTCGAACGCCTGATGCGCTTGAGGCCAATGCCGGTCGTCATGGTTTCCTCCTTTACCGAGTCAGGTTCGGAAACCACCCTGAAAGCCCTTGAACTGGGCGCGTTTGATTATATTGGCAAGCCTCGGGCCGATAGTGGAAAGAGTCTGGAGAACTATGCAGAAGACCTGGTCGAAAAAATCCGTGCAGCCAAAGGTGCGCGTTTGCGTGGCGCAATGAAATCGTCGGCAACGATGGCGCCAGCGATGGCCCCAGCATTGTCCGGTGCAGCGGCGAGCGGAAAGATCATCTTCGTCGGCGCATCGACCGGGGGAACCGAGGCGCTCAAGGAATTCCTGCTCGGAATTCCTGCCGATTGCCCGCCCATTCTGATTGTGCAGCACATGCCGGAAACCTTTACCGGTTCGTTCGCACGCCGCCTTGACTCGCTCTGTGCGCCCAAGGTCATCGAAGCGCAAGGGAACGAGAAGGTCGAACCGGGCACGGTTTACGTCGCTCCCGGACACTCCCATCTGCTCATTCGGCGTGGCGCATCCGGATATCTCACGGAATTGGCCGCAACGCCACCGGTTAACCGGCATCGGCCTTCGGTCGATGTGCTGTTCGATTCCGCCGCTACCGTGGTGGGGCGGAAAGCCGTCGGCGTGATCCTCACCGGAATGGGCAAGGACGGTGCTCAAGGATTGCTGCATCTGCGTCAGGCCGGTGCCAGAACATTCGGCCAGGATGAGGCCAGTTGCGTCGTTTACGGGATGCCGCGCGAAGCTTTTCTGGTTGGCGCAGTAGAGGAACAGTGTTCGTTAGACGAAATGGCAAGGCGGGTTATTGGTGCGATTTGCGCATAAGGCGCTCATCGGACTTGTTGCCTATGGCCAAAGTATTAAACTAGTATCAGATTTGATTTTTTTGGGATAGGAAAACAAATGCAAGCAAGTATTGTGAATGAATCCGGTAAGGTAGTAATCAAGCTTGTCGGGCGTTTCGACTTCAATACCCACCGCGAATTTCGCTCGGCCTATGAGCCCCTGATTGCTGATGCCTCGGTTCGGTCCGTGGCTGTTGATTTTGCCGGTGTCGACTATCTGGATAGCTCGGCACTTGGTATGTTATTGATGTTGCGAGATAAATTGGGTGGTGCGAACAAGGAGGTCGCGCTGACCAGTGTTCGTGGAAACGTAAAACAGGTGCTAGATATTGCTAATTTTGGTAAATTGTTCCAAATTTCCTAAATGTTCGGCTTGGCTGGCCGTAATTGGATAACGGGGTGGGCACTTGATTGGTGCCAATAGCAGGTTCGTTGACGGAATTGTTTTTGGGTTGGAGCTGATATTCAGTATTTCCAGAGTCCAATATTGCCGGATGCGCAACATGCGAGAGGATGACAATGTCTGAGTTACTGAAAAACATCGACGCGCGCACGAAGTTGGCGGGCACCAACAAGCTAGAGATACTTCTATTCTTTCTTGGCATAGACCAGCGAACCGGACGTCGCGAGACCTACGGAATCAACGTGTTCAAGGTGCGCGAGGTCATGCGTACCCCCGTGATTACTGCTGCCCCGGACATGCCGTCTTCGGTCGAAGGCATGGTGAGTTTGCGTGGTGCCTTGGTGCCCGTCATCGATCTGGCAAAATATTCCGGGATCGCACCGCAAACCCCACGGGAAATCATGATCGTGACCGAGTACAACGGTCATACGCAGGGTTTCCTGGTGGAAGGCGTTGATACCATTCTCCGACTCGACTGGAGCAAGATGCGCGTCCCGCCCGATATGCTGACAGCGCAAACCGGTGGCCTGGTCACAGCGGTTACAGAGTTGGAGGACAACCGTCTGGTCATGATGATGGACGTTGAGAAAGTCCTCTCTGAAACAACGAATATCGACAACGAAATCATGTATCGCGGTGTGGTTGCGGTCGATAAACCGGATAGCACGGTTTTCTATTGCGATGACTCCAGCGTGGCACGCAAACAAATCGAACGTACGCTCTCGGCCATGGGGGTCAAGGGCATTTCGGCGGTAAACGGGCGTCAGATGTGGGAAGAGATGGAGAAGGTGGCGACTTATGCCCAGTCCATCGGAAAACCGGCTTCCTCGATGATCAGTTTGGTGCTGACCGACATTGAAATGCCCGAAATGGACGGCTATATCCTGACCAAGAAAATCAAGTCCGATCCCCGTTTCAATGGTATCGCCGTGATCATGCATTCGTCGCTGTCAGGCATGTCCAATCAGAAACTGGGGGCCTCGGTGGGCGTGGACGAATACGTACCCAAATTTGAACCGTTGCGCCTGTCAGAAACTTTGGCTCGACGGCTTGGCGTGGATACCACGTCCGTTACTGTGGCCTGAAAGATAGCGGGAGTTGGCGATGGACCTCGTTGAGAATAAAAATCTGCTGGATAGCGTTGATGCACGGACGCGGTTGGCGGGTTCCAACAAGATGGAAATTCTGCTGTTCTCGCTTGGCACGCGCGAGATATTCGGCATCAATGTCTTCAAGGTGCGTGAAGTCGGCAGGACGCCGCATATCACGAAGACGCCGAATATGCCCCGCGGCGTCGAGGGACTGATTTCTTTGCGCGGGAACGTGATTCCGGTGCTTTCGCTGGCGCCGTTCATGCAGCTGGATGCGCCGGCAGGGCTCGGTAAGACCATGATGGTGGCCGAGTACTCAAAGCGCACGCTGGGCTTTCTGGTGCACGATGTTGATCGGATCATCCGGGTCGATTGGGAGCGGGTGAAAGCCCCCGAAAGCGTCCTCACGGCGAATCAAGGCTTGATCACTGCCGTCATCGAATTGGAAGGCGGCGGTTTGGTATCCATCCTTGACGTTGAGCAAATCCTTGCCAATGCCTTCGGCGAGGCGATGATCGTCGATATTACCCCGGCCCGGGTGGACCCAGATACGAGTGTCTTCTTCGTCGACGATTCCATTGTTGCCAGACGCAAAATCGCGGAAGTGCTCGACAAGCTTGGCGTGCGGCACAAGCATGCGACCAACGGCATGGAAGCCTGGACCCGTCTTCAGGGCATTGCTGCGCATGCAACCCAGATGGGACGGAATATTCGTGAGGACATCCGCCTGATACTGGTCGACGCCGAGATGCCGGAAATGGACGGTTACGTCCTGACGAAAAATATCAAGTCCGACCCGCGTTTTGAGGGCGTACCAGTCGTCATGCATTCCTCGCTTTCGTCGGAGGCAAATCGCGCGATGGGCAAGTCCGTTGGCGTAGATGCCTATGTCGCCAAATTTGATGCAGAGGCGCTGGCTGATACCCTGCGCCCCTTGATTGAACGATAAATCCCAAGTTTCTGGAGTACTGCATGGCAGCTGATCCCAAAATGAGATTCCTAGTGGTGGATGACTTTTCCACGATGCGTCGGATAGTCAGAAACCTCCTGAAAGAACTCGGTTTCACTAATGTCGATGAAGCAGAGGATGGTGCAATCGCCTTGCAAAAACTCCAGGCAGGCGGATTCGAGTTTGTTGTGACGGACTGGAATATGCCCAATATGGATGGCCTGACCTTGCTGCAGTCCATTCGTGCTACACCGACCTTGAAGCACTTGCCCGTCCTGATGATTACCGCTGAAGCAAAAAAAGAAAACATTATTGCTGCCGCGCAAGCAGGTGCCAGTGGTTATATCGTGAAGCCGTTTACGGCGGGAACGCTCTCGGAAAAGTTGAACAAGATTTTCGAGAAAATGGGTCAGGCGTAAGGGGATATGATGTCTGCCAACAATGATTCCGACGATCTTGAAGCCCTCTTCGATTCCATCGCAGCGAGTAATGCCTCTGTAGCGAAGGAGCCCGTTGCTCCTGCTACTGCGTCACCGGCACCAGCACCTCAGGAGTCAGCCGGTGCAGACAGCGATGACTTGCAGGCGCTGTTCGATAGCGTCGCAGCAAAATCCGGTGCCACAGAGCTGAGTGCCGAGGCGCCAGGCCTAAACGCGGCGGCCGCTGCTACAGGTGATGCATGGCCTCAGCAGGAAGCGGTTTTTAACCGTATTGGTCATATGGCACGTGCGCTTCACGACACGCTTGGTTTGTTGGGCTACGACAAGCTCATCGAGAAGACAGTTTCCGCTCTGCCCGATGCCAAAGATAGATTGGCCTACGTGGCAAATTTGACAGAGCAGGCAGCGTGTCGCGTGCTCAACGCCACAGATATAGCCAATCCGCTGGTCGAGGAAATAGAGCAAAGTGCGCAGGCCTTGGGCAAACGTTGGGACAAGGTGTTTTCCAACGAAATGGGGACAGCGGAGTTCAAGCAATTGGCTGCCGAGACGCGCACATTCCTGAACAGTCAGCTCCCCCAGAAAACGCAGGCAACACATGCTCAGCTGACTGAAATCATGATGGCGCAGGATTTTCAGGACTTAACAGGTCAGGTCATCAAGAAAATTGTCGGCCTTGCCCATGAGCTTGAGTCGGGTCTAATGAGTGTGCTGATTGAGGTATTGCCGGAAACCAAGCGAACCGAAGAGGTGGCAAGCCTCATGAATGGGCCGGTTATCAATGCCGAAGGTCGTACGGACGTTGTGGTAAATCAGGAGCAGGTTGATGACCTGCTCGATAGCCTCGGTTTCTGAGGAGGGCGAAATGAGCGACTTTGCCGGAATGGAAGATCTGCTGCAGGATTTCTTGCAGGAGGCTAATGATCTGCTGTCGGACGTGGACAACAAACTTGTCGATCTGGAAAAGACACCGGACGACAGGGCCTTGTTGAATGACATTTTTCGCGGTTTCCATACCGTCAAAGGTGGTGCCGGGTTCTTGAATGCCACGGAATTGGTGACACTTTGCCATTTGACCGAGAACCTGTTTGATCGATTGCGCAACGGGGAACTCGAGCTGAATGCGGAGTTGATGGATGTCATCATGGATGCGACGAAGGGCGTCCGCGAGATGTTCGGCGAGTTAGGTCAAATGGTTCAGCCACAACCGGCAGATCCTGCAGTGATTTCAGCGCTGAAGGGTGCGTTAAGTGGAGAGCATGCTGTTGCGGGAGATCATGCCCCGGAAGCCTCTCCTCATGTCGCGCAAACCCCACAAGCGGCAGGGGGATCAGGGGCGGGAGAGCCTGACTGGAATGTGTTGCATGCTGCGGTTAGTGGGAATGAAAGTACGGTTGCGAAGAGCGAGGTCATTACCAAGGCTGAAACCGCAGTAGCAGAGGCTGTTGTTATGCCAACTGCCGTGGTCGCTCCGTCACAGTCACCTGCCTCTCCGTTTGGTCGTCGAGCAACCGACAAGCCAGGAGGGCAGCCAACCGCGGCCAGACGCGCGGAAGAGCGAGGTCGGGAAAATACGATTCGGGTCGATACCTCTCGACTTGATCAGGTTCTCAATCTTTCCGGAGAAATTGGACTGACCAAGAATCGCCTGACCAGTTTGCGCGCGGACATTCTGGCAGGAAAGAATGATTCCGAGACTTTGCACGCACTTGATCAAGCTGTCAGCCAGCTCGACTTGCTGGTTTCTGATTTGCAAAATTCGGTCATGAAGACGCGCATGCAGCCAATTGGGCGTCTATTCCAGAAATATCCACGTATCGCGCGGGACTTGGCCCGGCAACTAGGCAAGGATGTTGAGCTGGTCCTTGCAGGCGAAGAAACTGAAGTCGATAAGACAATGATCGAGGATCTGGCCGATCCGCTGATCCATCTCATTCGCAATGCAGTTGATCATGGCGTCGAAATGCCGGAAGAGCGTCAAGCGGCCGGCAAGCCACCAAAGAGCCTGGTCAGGCTTGAGGCGCGTCAGGAGGGGGATCATATCGTCCTGATCATCGCTGATGACGGCAAGGGGATGAGCGCAGAGCGTATTCGTGCCAAAGCAACCGAGAAAGGACTTATCTCGGAGGAGGAAGCGAATACGCTTGATGAGCGACAGAGCTTGAATCTGATTTTCCTGCCTGGATTCTCCACCAAGACGCAAATTTCCGATGTCTCTGGACGTGGAGTGGGCATGGATGTGGTGAAGACCAACATCCAGAAGTTGAATGGTTCGATCGAAATTCGTTCTGAGCCGGGCAAGGGATCTGTTTTTGTCATCTCGCTGCCGCTGACTTTGGCGATATTGCCAGTGCTGCTGGTGTTGCTTGGCGATCAGCCTTTCGCGTTGCCTCTGTCACTGGTTCGCGAAATTTTGCCGATCGAGCAGAGCCGAATCCAGGAGGTTGGCGGCAAGGAAACGCTTGTGGTACGAGGAGAGGTTCTCCCTGTGATTACCTTGGCTCGCCTGCTGGGATGGCCGCTTGAGCGCTACCCGGAGTATGGCGTCTTCATGCAGACAGCCGAGCGCAGTTTCATTTTGGCAGTTGATAGCTTCGCTGGCCGTGACGATGCGGTTATCAAATCCCTTGAGGACTTCCGGCCGAAGGGAGTTGCTGGTGTCACGACCCTGTCGAACGGTCAGATCGTGTTGATTCTTGATATGAAGGAGTTGTTGTCGGACCTGGGGCAGCATTCGGACCTGGGGTCGGCGGTGCGGGCACTTGATTTCGCCTGATCCCGTTTTAAGTCAACGAGTTGAGAGGGGGCTATGCCCCCTCTTTTCTTTTTGGAGGTTTACTCTGTTGTCATTGGGTTGCGTCTGGCATCTAAGAAACTGAATAAATAAACACACGTACCTATATAATTTTTCTCGTTTTTTCCTATAATAGCCATAACGTAAACCAAAGATGGCTATGGCTGAAGACAGCGATCTCGAGAAAACAGAAGAGCCTACAAGCAGGCGAATCGAGCAGGCCCGCGAGAAGGGTCAGGTTCCGCATTCGCGTGAGTTGGGGACGTTTCTGGTGCTGATTGTTGCGGGCGCTGTATTCTGGATGATGGGGAATTGGTTCGTTCAGCGCTCAATGGCTGTTGTTCGCAAAGGTTTTGCTGTTGAGCCGCAGGTTATGCGTGAGCCAGCCATGATGCTGCCGCGCCTGTTTGAGATTTCCGGCGATGCCTTGTTCGTGTTTTCCCCTTTGCTTGGCTTGCTGCTGCTGGCGGCTGTGATGCCGCCATTCTTTCTCAATGCTTGGGTATTTTCCCCGCAGGCTTTGGTTCCAGATTTGAGTCGTTTGGATCCGCTAACCGGATTTGGTCGAATGTTTTCCTGGAACAGTCTGATGGAGTTGGGTAAGGCTGTTCTTAAGGCGGTTTTGGTAGGTGGTGTCGCGGTTCTGTTGATCTGGCGATCCAGGGATGAAATTTTCGGCCTGTTGGTGGAGCCGCTTGAGTCGGCGTTGGCTCATGCCGGGAGTCTTGTTACGTTTTCATTTCTTATGCTCGCTGCAACGCTGGTGCTTGTTGTGGCGGCCGATGTGCCTTTTCAGCTTTGGCAGTACTTTGACAAGCTGAAAATGACTAAGGAAGAGGTGAAGCAGGAAATGAAGGAGATGATGGGTGACCCGTATGTGAAGGGGCGTATCCGTAGTCTCCAGATGCAGGCTGCGCGCAAGCGGATGATGGCAGCCGTTCCGTCGGCGAACGTTGTTGTTACCAATCCGACACATTTTGCGGTTGCGCTCGCCTATCAGTCCGGAATGGCTGCGCCAAAAGTTGTCGCCAAGGGTGCTGGGGCCATTGCCCTGAAAATTCGGGAGTTGGCTCATGAAAGTGCGGTGCCCATCATGGAGGCGCCGCCTTTGGCCAGGGCGCTCTACAAGCACGCGGATCTAGATGCCGAGATTCCCTCTGCCCTGTACAACGCAGTCGCAGAGGTTCTTGCCTATATTTATCAGCTGGCGAATTGGCGGGTTGTGGGAGGGAATTACCCTGTTCCTCCTCGAGACTTGCCTGTTCCTCCTGAACTTGTTCCGGAGGCCGTGTAAGTGGCAACGACATCTCTCGGTATGCGGGGATTTCTGGCTCGTCTGAATGTGACGCAGTTGGGCGCGCCCGTGCTCATTCTGATGATATTGGCAATGATGGTATTGCCGCTTCCGGCTTTTGCGTTGGATGTGCTCTTTACTTTCAACATTGCCATATCGGTGCTCGTGCTTCTGGTGGCTGTGAATACCAATAAAACACTCGATTTTTCGGTCTTTCCAACGGTGTTGCTGGTTACCACGCTTCTGCGTTTGTCGCTGAATGTGGCATCGACGCGTGTCGTTATGCTGGAGGGGCACACGGGCCCGGATGCGGCAGGAAAGGTAATCGAGGCATTCGGTCATTTTCTCGTGGGTGGAAATTTCGCGGTTGGTATCGTGGTTTTCGCCATTCTCGTGGTGATCAACTTCGTTGTAATCACCAAGGGCGCAGGTCGGGTTGCAGAGGTTTCTGCTCGATTTACGCTGGATGCGATGCCTGGGAAACAAATGGCGATTGATGCCGACTTGAATGCCGGGCTGATTGGCGAGGAGGAGGCAAGAAAACGTCGTTCGGAAATATCCAGAGAAGCTGAGTTTTTCGGCTCGATGGACGGCGCTTCAAAGTTTGTTCGAGGTGATGCTGTTGCCGGCATCGTCATCATGCTCATCAATGTCGTTGGCGGGCTGATTGTCGGGGTTGCCCAACACAACATGGAAGTAGGGCAGGCGGCAAAGGTGTACACACTTCTCACCATTGGTGACGGGTTGGTGGCGCAGATTCCTGGGCTGATTATTTCGATTGCTGCGGGTATGGTTGTCACTCGGGTATCCGACGACCGCGATATTGGTCAGCAGGTCATGGGGCAGATGTTCAAGAATGCCAAGGCCATCGGAATAACGGGTGCGATTGTCGGCGTCCTTGGTTTGATACCAGGGATGCCTAATCTGGTGTTTTTGACATTGGCAGTTGGCTTGGGCTGGACTGCGTGGCGGATGCTGGAACAAGAAAAACGTATTGTTGAAACGCCGGTTAAGGTGGCTCCGGCACCTGTTCCCGAGGCAATGGAGGCAACATGGGGGGATGTAGCCCCATTGGATGTGTTGGGGCTTGAAGTTGGCTATCGCTTGATTCCCTTGGTGGATAAATCACAAGATGGTGAGCTGTTGCGGCGCATTCGGGGGATCAGGAAAAAATTCGCGCAAGAAGTTGGCTTCCTGGTGTCGCCGGTACACATTCGCGATAACCTGGAATTGAAGCCGAATGCCTACCGCATTCTCCTCAAGGGCGTTGAGGTTGGTCAGGGAGAGGCTTATGCGGGGCAGTTCATGGCCATTAACCCAGGGCGTGTGGCTGGAACCTTGAACGGTTCAGTCACAAAAGACCCGGCATTCGGTTTGCCGGCAGTCTGGATTGATGCAGCCCAGCGGGACCAGGCACAGGCCTACGGCTATACGGTTGTTGACGCCTCGACGGTGGTTGCAACTCATCTAAATCATCTGATCCTGACGCACGCCGCAGAACTGCTCGGGCGCCAGGAGGTTCAGCAATTGCTCGATCATTTGGGTAAAGAAATTCCCAAGCTGGTTGAGGATCTGGTGCCCAAGGTATTGCCATTGGGTACCTTGCAAAAAGTACTGCAAGCGATGCTGGACGAAGGTGTTCACATCAGGGATATGCGAACCATTATCGAAACAGTGGCGGATCACGCCACTCGCACGCAAAACGCAGACGAAATCGCGTCACAGGTTCGGATCGCGCTTGGGCGGGCAATAGTTCAACAGCTATTCCCGGGAAATAGCGAGATGCAGGTCATGTCGCTTGATCCCACGCTCGAAAGGCTATTGTCGCAGGCAATTGCCGGTGGCAATGAAAACACCAGTTTTGAGCCGGGATTGGCTGATACGCTGGTCCGCGAAACCGCGGCGGCCTCTGAGCGCCAGGAAAGTCTGGGGCTACCTGCTGTTTTGCTGGTGCCCGGAAGTTTGCGTTTGTTGCTGTCCAAGTTCCTGCGTCGCACCGTTCCGCAATTGAAGGTGCTGTCGCACAACGAAGTTCCTGAAACACGAGTAATCAAGGTGACCTCGATCATCGGAGGTAGAACATGAACGTCAGAAAATTTATTGCCGCTAACGCCAGGGATGCCTTGAGAAAAGTGAAGGAAACGCTCGGTAATGATGCGATTATTCTTTCGAATAGAGGCGTACCGGGTGGAGTTGAAATCATGGCCGTGGCGGCACGCGATATGGCGATGATTGTGCCCACCCCGGTTGCCGACAGTACGCCGGTGGATAGGCGTCCTTCTCCGCCAGAGACAGATGACGATTATCGGGTCGTCTTAAGTTCGGCTCGCGCAAGAATCTCGCAACCTCCGCAGCCGTCGATTGTTCCACCACCTGCTGCAACAACAGCCCGCCCATTTGTGGCGCCGCCAGCAACTCGACCGTCCCCGCAGGTAAATGCCAGCATTCCGCGGACCGGTGGCCTACGCAATCTGGAAACTGGTCGGACGACTCAGCCGCCAGCGGCCACCCAGAATGCGACCAATGGCCAGCCAGCGGCGGGATTCGCACCTGCGCCTGCTGCAGCGCCGCGGCGTGTCGAGGCTGAAGTTGTGCCGATGGAGGTAATGGATGAAATTCGTTCTCTCCGCAAGATTGTCGAACAACACCTTGCAGGTTTCGCATGGGGAGAGGTGGCGCGTTCTGAACCGGTGAAAACCGAAATTTTGCGTCAGATGCTCGATTCCGGATTTTCGCCCCAGTTTTCCCGCGATTTGTTAGCCGATTTGCCCCGTGAGATGAATGCGCTCGAAGCAATGGCTTGGGTTAAGGGGGCTGCGGATCGTTCGTTGATGACGATTGGCTCTGAGCAAGACATCGTTGATCGTGGTGGCGTCTATGCCTTGGTAGGTCCGACCGGTGTTGGTAAGACCACTACCACCGCTAAGCTTGCAGCACGCTGCGTTTTGCGTCATGGACCGAGCAAGGTTGCGTTGGTGACAACGGACGGCTATCGGATCGGTGCTCACGAGCAGCTGCGCATCTATGGGCGCATCCTCGGGGTTTCGGTTCATCTGGTCAAGGATGCGGTAGAACTGCGCCAAACCTTGGCTGAACTGCAGCACAAGCACATGGTTCTTATTGATACCATGGGGATGAGTCAGAAAGACAAGCTCGTGCCAGAGCTGACAGATATGCTCGCCGGATGTGATGTGCAACGCCTGTTGCTGCTGAACTCGACCTCCCGTGGTGATACCCTGGACGATGTCGTGCGGGCTTATGCCGGAGAAAGTCTTGCTGGATGCATTCTGACCAAGATCGATGAAGCTGCAAGTCTGGCCACGGTGCTCGATGTAATCATGCGCCATGGATTGCGGCTTCAATATGTTTCGAATGGCCAACGTGTCCCTGAAGACTTGCATTTGCCAAATCGCAGTTATTTGCTGCACCGGGCGTTCAAGGATGTGCCGGAAACTTCTCCCCACAAATTTGACGGGGTGGAGCCGGGGTTGATGATGGCCAATGCAGGTATGGTTGCCGCTGGAGGCCGTCGTGGCTGATTTCCGTGTCGATCAGGCGGCCGGCTTGCGTCGCCTGCTGGGCGGCGGACAGCAACTGCAGGTCGTAACCTTTGTAGCCGGTTGTGATGGCGTCGGACGTAGTGTCGCGGTAGCCAATATTGGCGTGGCGCTCGCCCGACTCGGCAAAGAAGTGCTGATCATCGATGAGCATGGGCCTGGTGATGATGTGGCGTCGACCTTTGGTTTGGTGGCGCGGCACGATTTGCTCAATGTGGTTCAGCGCGAGAGTTTGCTGTCCCACGTATTGTTGCAACCCATGAATGGGTTGCGCATATTGCCAGCCGCGCGCGCCGTCAAAAAACTTGGGCGCTTGTCCTTGTCTCAACAACAAGCGCTACTCGATGCGATGTCCGGCTTGGAACGTCCCGTCGACGCGATTCTTGTCGATGCCAGCATGGCCCATCCCAACGGATTTTCGCCGTTTGGCTTGGCTTCGCAGGAGGCGGTTGTCGTACTGTCAGGCAGCAGCGCGTCGATTACAGAGGCGTACTCGCTGATCAAAAAGGTAAGCCATGCGTTCTCGCGCAGGCATTTCCGAATTTTGGTCAATAAAGTCCGAAGCCAGTCCGATGCGCGCTCGATATTTGACAATATCGCGCAGGTTGCCGCTCAGCGAGGAATCGCCCAACTGGATTTTGCTGGCGCTATTCCGCTGGATGATGCGTTGCGACAGTCGGTCCAATTATGCCGACCCGTCACGGTTCAGGCGCCGGACTCGCCTTCTGCTGCAGCTTTTCGTGATTTTGCGTCAGACATGCTCTACTGGCAGCGGAGTGAGAGCGAGGCGGGCGGGGTCGGTCATTTCATGCAGCAACTGCTACACTTGAGCCAACGCATAACGCCAAACGTACTTCGAGCCTGATGTATACCGCTGCGGGGCAGCCAGATAGAGAACAGTTGGTTCAGCGCTTCGTGCCGCTGGTGAAACGTATTGCCTATCATCTGACCGCGCGTTTGCCACCGAGCGTCCTTTTTGACGATCTCGTCCAGAACGGGATGCTGGGTTTGCTTGACGCAATCGATCGATATCAGGAAGGTTTCGGCGCGCAGTTTGAGACCTATGCCACCCAGCGAATCCGCGGTGCCATGCTCGATGGCCTCCGGGAGAATGACTGGCTGCCACGCAGTTTGCGCCGTGAACTGAGACGAATAGAAACGGCGATCAACCAGCTTGAACATGAACGCGGTCGGGCGCCATCGGAGCGAGAGCTTGCTGACGCACTGGGCATGACGCTGGCGGACTATCAGCAAACCCTGCAGAATGCCCGGGGGCATCAGATCGTCTACTTCGACGATTTTGCCGGTGATGGCGACGAAGATTTTCTGGAGAGACACTTCGTCGACAACGAAGCGGACCCATCGGCCATTCTGGAAGACAAGGGGTTAAAGCAGCAACTCGTCGTTGGGATTGCAAACTTGCCCGAGCGCGAAAAACTGATGATGGCGCTGTATTACGAGCAAGATTTGAACTTGCGTGAAATTGGCGAGGTCATGGGCGTGACAGAGTCGCGCGTTTGCCAGCTCCATAGCCAGGCTATAGCCCGATTGCGCAGTCAGATCGTCGGCGAAATCCCCGCTGCCAAGCGGCGTCGTAAGGAGAAAACGGGTGGATAAGATCAGCCTTGCCGGCCTTGCGATTAGCCTTGTTGCGATCATCGGAGGTCAGTATTTCGAGGGAGGTCATGTTGGCTCTCTCGTGCAACCAACCGCCTTGTTGATTGTCCTCGGCGGGACGTTGGGTGCCGTGTTGTTGCAAAGCCCAATCCACATCTTCAAACGTGGCGTGCTCATGGCAAAGTGGGTTTGGGTGCCGCCAGTTATAGAACAAAAGCGCCAGATTGAGCAAATCTTGACCTGGAGCCAGTTGTCCCGTCGAGAAGGCCTGCTGGCCCTGGAAAATTTCATCCCCGCCATCAAGGATGAGTTCGCCCGCAAGGGTCTGCAGTTGCTGGTCGATGGTGCTGATCCGGAGCGGATCAGGGAATTGCTGGAAGTGGAAATCAACACCTTCGAGGATGAGTGGCGCCAGTCGGCAAAGATCTGGGAGGCTGCCGGGGGGTATTCTCCGACCATTGGCATTCTGGGCGCGGTGATGGGATTGATCCACGTTATGGAGAATTTGTCCGATCCAACGAAATTGGGTGCGGGGATTGCCGTGGCGTTTGTGGCGACCATTTATGGGGTCGGCTTGGCGAATCTCGTCTATCTGCCGATTGCCGCCAAATTGAAGTATTACGTGACGCGCATGGTGTCGGCTCGGGAAATGTTGATCGATGGTCTGGTTGGCATTGCGGTTGGTGACAATCCGAGGATCATCGAAGGGCGCCTGAAAGGTTATCTGCACTGATGGCTCGCAAACGTCGCGAGGAAGAGCACGAAAATCACGAGCGTTGGCTGGTTTCCTACGCCGACTTCATTACCCTGCTTTTTGCCTTTTTTGTGGTGATGTATGCGGTTTCTTCGGTAAACGAAGGCAAATACAAGGTGCTGTCGAATTCGCTGACCAATGCGTTCAAGAACGTGACAGGGCAGCCAGGGGGGCAACCTATTGCGGTGATTCAGGGGGCGCAGGTCATCCCGGTAAAACCGATTGCAAAGCCGGACAAATTGGTTGAACAAAAAAAGGGTGAGCAGCGGCAAAAAATGAAAAATGTCGCTTCGGATATCATGGAGGCGCTTCAGCCTCTGGTGGCCCAAGGCAAGGTGCGCTTGCTCGAGACCAGTCGCGGGGTGACGATCGAGATCAATGACAGCGTGCTTTTCCCCGCCGGGCAGGCCAAATTACAGCCTGCGTCCGGAAGTGCGATGCTGGCCATCGCTCAGGTGCTGGCGGCCTCGGATTTTCCGATTACCATCGAGGGGCATACCGATAACATTCCCATCGCGACAGCCCAGTTTCCTTCCAACTGGGAGTTGTCGGCCATGCGTGCGACGACTGTTCTGAGGCTATTCAACGATGGTGGTGTAGGCGCAGAGCGGCTGACGGCAATTGGATATGGTGAGACGCGTCCGCTGGAAACGAACACGACCCCCGAGGGGCGAGCCAGAAATCGTCGCGTCAGTATTCTGATTGATTCCAACCGTCCCGAAGAGCCATCGGAACTAAAGGAAATACGCTCTCCTGCCGGGCAGTGAAAAGCGCTCAGGCCGAATCGACGATACGACTGCCCGTAGCCGGCAATGTTTGCCCGCTACTGCCATAGAGCCCTTCTTTTTGAGGTTGCTGCGTGAGGATCGCCAAAATTTCCGAGGTCTGGCTCAGATGCATGTCGACCAATTTGGCATTCAGTTCATGAAGTGCCTTCGCATCGCGTGCGAAAGTTAGCAGTTTTTTCCAGTTGACCGTGAGATCGTCGTTGCCGTGCTCTGCCAGCCATTTTTCCATGCTGGCCGGAGCCGAATGATTGTCAGACGAGGAAATGGATTGTTGGCGCTCACCTTCCAGTGAGTTCAGCTTGTCCACCAGCGGTGCTTTCCGACCATTCAGCTCGGTTAGGGCGTCAACGTTGCCCTGTTTTAATACTTCCTGCTCTTCGTTCAATAAAACGATGAAGCGGGAGATGACCTCAATCTCCTGCTCGATGATTTTCCCAACGGCTGACATCAAGCCTGGCGCTTGCCGTTACGATTGACCAGTTCGAGTGCAGATTCGAGCAGCCGTTCGGATATTGCTTCCGGATTAATCTTGAAGCGACCTTCGGAAATTGCCTGCTTGATTTCCTGCACACGCGCGGAATTGACCGGTGCTTGCTCTCCACCTTTGAGGGTCGAGGCGAGCTGGCTCAGGCTGACGGCGTCCTGCGTTGCTGGCGCGGCGGGCGGTTGAGCGGCCGGCGCCTTGGGGGCGATGGCAGACGTTGCTGGCTTATAGGTGCTATCGATCTTCATGATGATCTTCTCAATACTTCAGGGCTTAATCCGGTTAACGACTGCTCAAGGCAGAACTTTAGCCTAAAACGAAATTTCTACACTACCGTCTGCGCGGGCGATCCCGCTTAGGGTCTGTCCTGAACTCATGCGAACTTGTGCAAGCTGACCTTCTGATACATTGTTCAAGGCCTTCCCCTCGGCGCTGACGGCGAAACCGGTTCCTTGTGAGATTACGCGGACCGTTTGACCTTGCCGGATGACGAGAGGGGCGAGGAGTTGGTCGCTACGCAGCGGCTGGCCGGCACTTAGCGCATTGCGGAGTGATTTTCCAATGGCTGTTTGCGGATCAGTCACGACGCCCGTCGGTAGATTGGCCAGATCTCCGGTCAGCGTGATCAAATCTGCCGGGGCAATGGTTTGGCCCGCAGCCAGCGGCCGGCTGGTCGTGACGTAGTTTCCGGTTACGGAAATCTGGACAGGAACTAGCACGCTCCAGATATTGGGGCCCAGGCAGCGGACGCCGACATGGGTTTTGCCGCTGAGTCGCGTTCCTGGCGGCGAAAATGCCTCATGAGCAGAACAGGGGGGAAGGCGACTGACGTCAAGCTTGCCCATCGTAATCTGCACTTTGCCTGGCATGCCTTGTGTCTGCAGACGGACATGTCGCTCTGCCGTGTCGATGACAATATCGGGTTCGGCCGCACGGGGCGTGGTGGCACATGACAGCAGGAGCAGGATGACGACGAGTCTGATCAACATCAGCATATTTTGCCCTATCCATCGATTGTCCGCTGGCTATTGCGGCAAGTTTTGCCGACTTTGCCCTGCCGTCACTCAAATGATCCCCAATTTTCCGTGGCATGGAATGTGCTGTTAATCCCGCATATTCGTGGAGTGAATGATGGCAAATCTCGAACAACATCTATCAGTTTTCAGTCAGGCAATGAATTTGCGGTCGCAGCGCCATCAGGTTTTGGCGTCGAATATCGCCAACGCCGATACGCCTTACTACAAGGCGCGTGATTTCAGTTTCGAAGAGGCTATGGGCAACGCCATGGCTGGACGCGCTAGTGGCAAAGCTGTTGATTTGGCCAGGACGGCACCGGGGCATATGGCGGGCGGCAACAGTGCCGGGTCTGCCATGCTGAAATTTCGTGCCGAGACGCAGTCAGCGGTAGATGGAAACACGGTGGATATGGACGTGGAGCGTGCCCAGATTGCTGAAAATGCGCTGCAGTACCAGATTCTGACGCAATTGATCGGCGATAAGTTCAAGGGTGTTCGCGCTGCCCTGGCTTCGACGAATAGCTAAGGAGTGATTGATGAGTCTCTTTAATGTCTTTCAGGTTTCGTCGAGTGCCATGACTGCGCAGTCAATGCGTCTGAATACGGTCGCGTCGAACCTGGCTAATGCTGACAGCATTATTTCGTCGGACGGCAAGCCGTATCGCTCCAAGCAGGTGGTTTTCGAAGCAACGCCAATGGGCGGTACTGGCGAAATCTCCAAGGGCGTTCGCGTTCGGCAGATTGTCGAAAGCGCGGCACCGGCCCGGCTGGTTTATGACCCCAAGAACCCCGCCGCTGACGAAAAAGGATATGTCGCATTTCCCAATGTCGATGTCGTTGAGGAAATGACCAACATGATTTCGGCTTCGCGTTCGTATCAGACGAATGTCGAAGTGATGAATACAGCCAAGACCATGATGCTGCGAACCCTGCAGATTGGTCAGGGCTAACTGACAGGAGACGATGATGGCTAGCGTGACCAATACGAATTCGACCAGTGCGGCCGATACTTTTGCCTCGATCAATGGAACGTCGAAGACGTCGACTACCAGCGCAACCGCAGACATGGAAAACCGGTTTCTGACGCTCTTGATGACGCAGATCAAGAATCAGGATCCGCTCAATCCGCTCGACAACGCGCAGGTGACGACGCAATTGGCGCAGTTGAACACGGTAAACGGGATCGAGAAGCTCAATGCGACCCTGAGCCAACTGCTGTCCGGCTACAACGAAACGCAAGGGCTGCAGGCGGCAGGCATCATCGGCAAAAATGTGATGGTTGCCGGCAATACTTTGCCGCTTGCTGGCGGCAAGGCCTACGGTGGCGCCCTGCTTGAAAGTGCGGCAGACAAGGTGACGCTGACCATCAAGGATGCTTCTGGCAAGGTGGTGCAGACTCAGGATCTGGGCGCCAAGGAGGCTGGCAGCTTCTACTTCGCCTGGGATGGCAAGGATGCGAAGGGAAATGCGCTGGCCGATGGCAACTATAGTTTCGGCGTTGAGGCAACCGCAGCCGGCAAGACGGTGACGGCGACGGCAATGAAGATTGGCACGGTTTCTGCTGTTGCTAGAAGCAACGGCGGATTCGTTCTTGACCTTGGTGCGATGGGCGATGTGGCCTTCAAGGACGTCCAGCAAATTCTGTGAGGAGTTAGAAAATGGCATTCCAACAAGCATTGAGCGGTTTGAATGGTGCATCCAAGGCTATTGATGCAACCAGCCACAATATCGCCAACTCAAGTACCGTCGGCTACAAATCCTCTGTTGCCCATTTCGGTGACGTGTATGCGGCATCGCTGGCCGGTGCGGGTGCGAGCCAGATCGGTATTGGTGTGAGCCTATCGGCTGTTCAGCAGCAATTCACGCAAGGCAACATCACCTCGACAAACAATCCGCTGGATATTTCGATCAACGGCGCTGGATTCTTCCGGATGGACCAGAACGGTGCCGTGACCTATACCCGCAATGGTCAGTTCCATCTCGACAAGAACGGCTATGTCATCAACGATCAGGGTATGAAACTGACCGGTTATGCGGCCTTGTCCGGCATTGTGGTGCCTTCGACGCCGACGCCGATCCAGATTTCCGCCGCAGACCTGGCGCCGATCGCGACCGGGGCGAGCACGACGAACGGATTCACCGGCGTGCGGGCCAATGTCAATCTTGATTCCCGGAAGACCGAGCCTAGCGTGGCTTGGAACGCCGCAGCGGCAGCAAACCCGATATTTACGCCGGACCCCCAGTCGTACAACTACTCGACTGCGCTGTCGGTGTATGACACGCTGGGTAATCCACATACCCTGACCATGTTCTTTGAAAAGGTCGAGCCGCCGACGACGCCGAATACGGGCGAATGGAGGACGCATTTCACGGTCGATGGCACCAGTGAAACCTATGTGACCGGTTCCGGCGGTACGCTGATTTTTGACAATACCGGCAAGCTTACGACACCGGCCAGCGGTACGTTCGGTTTGAGCATTGCGCTGGGTAGTGTCATGACTGCCTTGGGGAGCAGCAATAGCGCTGCGAGCCCCCTCGCATTCAACGTCGACTTCACCGGTTCGACCCAGTTCGGTAGCGCATTCGGCACGAATCGTCTTGAGCAGGACGGCTATGCAGCAGGCCATCTGGTCGGTTTGTCCGTGGGTGATGATGGCGTGATTCAGGGGCGTTACAGCAATGGCCAGACCTTTGCCCAAGGGCAGGTCGTGCTGGCCAATTTCACCGACCCGAATGGACTGCAGGCCCTGGGTAATAATCAGTGGACAGAAACCTCGACCTCGGGCCCGGCTCTGGTGGGGGCGCCCAATACCTCCAGTCTGGGCGTGTTGTCCTCTTCAACGGTGGAAGAGTCCAACGTCGATCTGACTGCCGAGTTGGTCAATCTGATTACACAGCAGCGCAACTACCAGGCGAATGCACAGTCGATCAAGACGCAGGATCAGATCATGCAGACGCTGGTCAATCTCCGCTAATCGATTCGCTGAGTCGCTGACATGGATCGTCTGATCTACACCGCAATGACCGGCGCCAAGCATGTTTTCATGCAGCAGGCCGGCACGGCAAACAACCTTGCCAACGCCAGTACCATCGGCTTCAAGGCGCAGGAACACCGTTTCAGGGCGGTTCCCGTGCTGGGCGAGGGCATGCCGACGCGGTCGTTTGTGGTCGATGCCTCGGTCAGCGATGTGATGGATCAGGGCCCGCTGATGTTTACCGGGCGAAATCTGGATGTCGCGGTGAATGGCAAGGGCTGGATCGCGGTCCAGTTGCCGGATGGTAGCGAGGCCTATACCCGCGCTGGCAGCCTGGATGTCGATGTCACGGGGCAATTGCAGACCAAAGGCGGTTACGCGGTGGCCGGTTCGGGCGGTCCCATCAATATCCCGCCGGACAACAATATCGAAATTGCGCCAGACGGCACGGTGTCGGTGGTGCCGACCTTTGGCACGCCGAACAATGCCAACGCGATTGGTCGCATCAAGATGGTTAACCCCCCGGAAGCCGATATGGTGCGGGGTGCGGATGGCCTTTTCCGCATGCGCAACAACCAGCCGGCCGATGCCAACGAAACGGTAAAACTGGCTTCCGGAACCCTGGAAGGCAGTAACGTGAATGTGACGGACGCGATGGTCAATCTGATCAGCCTTTCGCGCCAGTTTGAAATGCAAATGAAGATGATGCAGACGGCCGATACCAACGCCCAGCGTGCCGATCAACTGCTCGCCATGAATGCCTGATAGGACCTGAACCATGATTCGTTCCCTGTGGATTGCGCGTACCGGCCTGGATGCCCAGCAGACACAACTGGATGTCATTTCGAACAACCTGGCGAATGTCAGTACGAATGGCTTCAAGCGCTCAAGGGCGGTATTTGAGGATCTTCTCTACCAGAATCTTCGTCAGTCTGGCGCGCAGTCTTCGCAGCAGACTCAGGTGCCGACCGGCTTGCAACTGGGTACCGGTGTTCGTCCGGTGGCAACGGCGAGGATATTTACTCAGGGCAACCTGCAGAAAACGGACAATGCCCTTGATTTAGCTGCCAACGGCAGTGGCTTCTTCCAGATACTGTTGCCAGATGGAACGACAGGCTATACCCGTGATGGTTCGTTCCAGAAAGACAACCAGGGACAGATTGTCACCTCCGATGGCTATCCGCTCCAGCCCAACATCACCATTCCGGCCAACGCGCTCTCGGTTAGCGTCGGCACCGATGGAACGGTCTCCGTCACCCAGCCAGGCACGGCTGCGGCCACGCAGATTGGCAGTATCCAGCTTGCAACCTTCATTAATCCGGGCGGTTTGCAGAGCATTGGTCAAAATCTGTTCCTGGAAACGGCGGCCAGCGGAACGCCGACGCCCAATACGCCGGGAACGAACGGGGCTGGCACCGTAAATCAGGGGTATGTGGAAACCTCCAATGTCAATGTGGCGGAAGAGTTGGTGACCATGATCCAGACCCAGCGAGCCTACGAACTCAATTCCAAGGTGATCTCGACCTCGGACGCCATGCTGGGGCGCCTGACCCAGTTGTGAGGTGAATTCATGCATTTCATTTTTGGCCTTTTTTTCCTGTTGACCGTGGGATGCTCGACGGTACCGCCGACGAATGTCCATCAGCCCATGAGTGCCCGTCCGGCTCCTCGTTTCGACACTGGAATGGCCAATGGGGCAATTTATCAGGCAGCCTCCAGCCGCCCCTTGTTCGAGGACCGCAGGGCACGCTTCGTGGGCGACACAATCACCGTCAAGATCACCGAAAGCACGACGGCTTCAACCAAATCGAACAACAAGCTGGACAAGTCCAACACCGCCACGGCATCCGTCACCGGCATGAGCAAACTGCCCGGCAAGGGGTTCCTTGGGCTCAATCTCGATGCCGAAAGCGCCAACGCCTTCAGTGGCAAGGGCGAAGCCGCCAACAACAATATCTTCACGGGCAACATGACGGTAACCGTCATCGACGTCATGCCCAATGGCAACCTGCTGATTTCCGGTGAAAAGCAGGTGGCGATCGGACATGAGCAGGAATTCGTCCGGATTTCGGGGGTCGTCAATCCCAGCTTTGTCGATGCCTTCAACATCGTCGAATCGTCGAAGATTGCTGATGCTCGCATCGAGTACAAGTCCGCCGGCCAGATCAGCGATGGTCAGGTCATGGGCTGGCTGGCACGCTTCTTCCTTAATGTGATGCCGTTCTAGGGAAATTTCTGCGGAGGCGCATCATGAAGACGAAAAGCGGCAAACTGTTCCGGCAGACGGCAATTCTGGCCGCATGCATCCTGCCGCTGTGGAGTCAGCCGGTGCTCGCAGAGCGCATCAAGGATCTGGCCAGTATCCAGGGGGTGCGCAACAACCAGCTGATCGGCTATGGCATCGTTGTCGGTCTCGACAACACCGGCGACCAGACTACGCAAACGCCTTTCACGACCCAGGCGATCGGCAACATGCTGTCGCAGATGGGGGTCAACCTCACGCAGGAACAGTCCCAGAAGTTGCAGCTCAAGAATGTGGCGGCCGTGATGGTGACAGCCAATCTGCCCGCATATTCGCGGCCGGGACAGCCGATTGACGTGACCGTATCGTCCATGGGCAATGCCAAGAGCTTGCGCGGCGGCACGCTGATCATGACGCAACTGAAAGGCGCGGATGGCCAGGTCTATGCCATTGCCCAGGGCAACGTTCTGGTCGGTGGCGCGGGTGCGTCGTCAGGCGCTTCCAAGGTTACCGTCAATCACCTCTCCGCTGGCCGAATTCCCGGCGGCGCGACTGTTGAGCGCGCCGTGCCAACGGCAGTTGGACAGGGCGGCTATGTCTATTACGAGTTGGCCAATACCGACTACGGAACAGCACAGAAGCTGGTCGACGCGATCAACAAGACTGCCGGGCCAGGGACGGCGCAGGCCATTGATGGTCGCCGCATCTCGGTTCGAGTTCCGGAAGATGCCGATTCTCGCGTGGCCTTTCTCGGGCGCATCGATAATCTGGACGTACAGCCGGTTGTCGGGATGGCTAAGGTCATCGTCAATCCGCGTACCGGTTCAGTGGTCATGAACCAGAAAGTGACTCTGGAATCCTGCGCAGTTGCCCACGGCAATCTTTCCGTAGTGGTCGATGGGGGGCAGCCGCAGTTCGGACAGAACGCCGATATTCAGGTCAAACAGGACAACGGCAGTCTGATGAGCGTCAAGGCCGGCGCCAGCCTGGCGGATGTGGTCAAGGCACTGAATGCGCTCGGGGCCAACCCGATGGACCTCCTGGCGATCTTGCAGGCGATGAAGGCAGCAGGCGCCCTGCGTGCCGAACTCGAAATCATCTAAGCTCCGGCCGGCATGTCGATCAATATTCAGAACCAGCCGAACCGGGCGGCCTTCGACGTCAAGACGACGCAGGACTTGCGCGCCCAGTTTGCAAAGAATCCGCAGGAAGGCCTGAAGGCGGCAGCACAGCAGTTCGAAGCCATGTTCCTGCAGCAGGTGCTCAAGAGCATGCGCGACACCGTGCCTCAGGATGGCATGATGAACAGCGACCAGTCGCGTTTCTATACCGCGTTACTCGATCAGCAGATGGCGCAGAACATGGCCTCCAGCGGAAAGGGGGTCGGCTTCGCGAAATTGATCGAACAGCAGTTGGGACGAAACTTCACCGGCACGCCAGCAGACGCTAATTCGCCCGAGGCGGCAAACACTGCCGCCAAAACCTTGCCGCTTGCCGCCTCCGATGCGCGGCACCTGCAATACCAAACCGTCTTGAACAGCCTGCCGACGTCGGCAAGCTACCAGAAACCGGATGTCAGCCAGGGCGCCTCCTCGTCCGGCGCGCTCCCGGCCAGTTCGAAGGAGTTCGTGGGCCGCGTCTGGCCACATGCCGTCGAAGCCTCACGGTCCACCGGTATTCCTCCGCAGTTTCTGGTAGGACATTCTGCCCTTGAAAGCGGTTGGGGCAAGAGCGAGATCAAGCGGGCCGATGGTTCCACGAGCTATAACCTGTTCGGGATCAAGGCTGGAAAAAACTGGACCGGGCCGACGGTCGAAGCAACGACCACCGAATACATCGATGGCCAGCCACGCCAGGTGGTCGAGCGCTTCCGTGCTTACAACTCTTATGAAGAGAGCTTCCGGGATTACGCCAACCTGTTGCGCAACAATACTCGTTACAGTGCGGTAATCGGCTCGCAGGATGGCACAGAGTTTGCGAGAAGATTGCAACAGGCAGGCTATGCCACGGATCCGATGTACGCCGACAAACTGTCGCGCATCATCAATGGCCCGGCCCTGCGGCAGGCACTGATTGGTTGATCAAGCTAAACTTTGAGATCAACTGGTCGTTAACCTCAATGAGGTGAATGATGAGCACAGGAATTTACAGTATTGGCGTTAGTGGTCTGGCGGCAGCCCAATTGGGTTTGCTGGCGACCGAGCACAACGTCGTAAACGCGAATACGCCCGGATATACCCGTCAGCGTACGGTCCAGGCAACCAATATTGCGATCAATACGGGGGCCGGAGCACTCGGGCAGGGGGTCCATGTACAGACCATCGAGCGCATGTATGACCGTTACCTGACTGCTCAGGTCAATTCTGCGCAGACCACGCTGAGTGGCATCGAATCCTATTACACCCAGATCAAGCAGATCGACAATCTGCTTGCAGACCCCAGCGCCGGTTTGACCCCCGCCTTGCAGGATTTCTTCAGCGGCGTGCAGCAGGTGGCATCGAATCCATCCCTGTTGTCAGCCCGCGAATCGATGATTTCTTCTTCAACCACGCTGGTAAATCGTTTTCAGTCGATTTCCCTCCGTCTGGACGAGATGGCGGAAGAGGTGAACGGCAAGATTCAGGATGCAGTCACGAGCGTGAATTCCTACGCTTCGCAGATCGCAGATCTGAATCAGCGCATCATCATCTCGGAGGGCACCTACGGGCAGCCCGCCAATGATCTGCTCGATCAGCGCGATCAGCTGATCAATGACCTCAACAAGCTCATCAAGGTGACGACGAGCACCAACAGCAATGGTTCGTTCAATGTATTCATCGGCACCGGTCAGCAACTGGTCATCGGTAATCAGGCGATGATCATGACGGCGTCCGCCTCAAGCGCCGATCCCGGCAAAATTGCTGTCGGTCTGCAGACAGCAGCGGGTGGCTCGATGGAACTCCCCGAGAATCTGGTGACCGGAGGCGAACTGGGCGGTTTGCTTTCTTTCCGGAGTCAAACGCTTGAACGCGCTACGAACGAACTGGGCCGAATCGCTGCTTCAGTCGCCTTGACGTTCAATGCGCAGCACGCCCTGGGTATGGATCTGCAAGGAAATGCCAACGGCAGTGCCGGCTTCAATGCCGATTATTTTAATGTTGCCAACTTTACGCCGACGGTCAGTGCGAATACGCATAACTCGGGCAACCTGCTTGTCACGTCGCAGTTGATTGATCCTCCACCCTTTGGCACCGAACTGAACGACGGGAATTTCTACACCAACCTGACCACCAGTGATTACCGCCTGGTGTTCAATGGTGGAACCAGCTACACGCTGACGCGCCTTTCGGATAATACGAATTTTGCGCTGACAGCAACGCCGCCGGGAACCTTGACCCAGGCTTCAGAGGGGATTTCGATTACCTTGGGGACAGGGGCTGCCACAGCGGGTGACAGCTATCTGATTCAGCCCACGCAAAACGCAGCGAAGAATATTTCACTCAATCCGGTGATTGCGGCGGATGCCAGAGCAATTGCTGCCGCCGTGCCCTTCCGCACCAGCGCAACCGCAACCAATCTCGGGACTGGTGCCATTTCCGCAGGGAAGACCGTCCCCGGCTTTTCAACGGATCCAGGTTTCAACGTTGCCAATCTGGCCAGCAACATTACGGTAACCTTCTCCGGTACCCCCGCCGCGGGCACGCTTTCCTTTGCCGGTTTGCCGGCAACGGCGCAGATAATCGTCAAATTGCCTGGTCAGCCCGAAAGCACGACAGCTGCGGTTCCGCCGATTGCCTATCAGCAAGGCATGACCGTATCAGTCGCCGGCATGAGCTTTACATTTACAGGCCAGCCTGTTGCAAACGATACCTTTACCCTGGCGCGCAACACCGCCGCCACGGCAGATGGTCGTAATGCGCTGGCCTTGGGGCAATTGCAGACCAAGAACACGATGTCAGGTGCCAAGGCGACCTTCCAGGGAGCGTATGCCGAAATGGTTGCCAGCAATGGCATCAAGACTCGCGAACTGAAGGTGACCGGTGAGGCGCAACAGGCCGTTCTTGACCAGGCACAGGCCAGTCGCGATGCGCTGTCCGGGGTCAATCTGGACGAAGAGGCTGCCAACATGATCCGCTTCCAGCAAGCCTATCAGGCATCAGCCAAGTTGCTTGAGGTCGGTAAAACCCTCTTCGATACCGTGCTGCAACTCGGCTAACGGAGCAAACCATCATGCGTATCAGTACCTCCCAAATTTTTGATTCCGGCGCACGTGGAATCGGTCGCAATCAGGTTGATTTGTTCAAACTGCAGAATCAGCTGTCGACCGGGCGGAAGGTGTTAACGCCGGAAGATGATCCGATTGCCTCTGCACAAGCCTTGGTGCTGACCCAGTCGAAGTCGGTGTCCGCTCAGTTTCTGAAGAATCAGAGCGATGCCCAGGGCAAGTTGGGTTTGGTTGAAGCAAAGGTGGCTTCCGTCGGTGACCTCTTGCAAAGCGTCCGTGAGCGGCTTGTTCAAGCCGGCAGTACCACGCTGACCAATAGCGATCGCTCATATATCAAGGAAGAGCTTGAGGCTCGATTTTCCGAGTTGATGGGGATTGCCAATGCTCAGGATGGTGAGGGTAACTACATGTTCTCCGGCTATCAGGGGGCGGTACGGCCATTTAGTGCCATCGCGACCGGTGCCAGCTATCAGGGTGATGACGGGCAGCGCTTTTTGCAGGTAGCCGCGTCACGCCAGATGGCGACCAATGTGACCGGTAATGACCTCTTCGAGTCGATACGAAATGGCAATGGCAGTTTCGTGACCTCTGCGGTGACGACCGGTACTGGTGCGCCAGTGAACACGGGTTCGGGGGTTATTGACCAAGGTTCAGTGACGGATCCTGCACTCATATCCACGGCAATGGCAACTTACCCGGGCGGCGTGCAAATCCAGTTCTCCGTGGTGGGGGGCGTCACCAGTTATCAATTATTTGATAACCCGGCAGGAACGACCGCCTATACAGCACCTCAAACCTTTACGCCCGGCCAGTCCATCAAGTTGGAGAGAACGACGGCGCCAGCGTCTGATTTCGGTGCCAGTGTGGTGATCGAGGGAAGTCCGGCAAATGGCGATACCTTTACGATCAAGCCGAGTACCAATCAAAGCATGTTTGCCAGCCTGCGCAATGCAATCAATACGCTGACGACGGGCATTGGTGGCAGCTATACCTCTACCGAGTATTCCAATCGCTTGGCTGAGAGCCTTGGCGACATCGATCAGGCTTTGGAAAACGTCAATAAAATCCGGTCGACCGTTGGATCGAACCTCAAGGAACTCGACTCCTTGACGAATGCCGACGAAGACCTTCAGTTGCAATATTCCTCGTCAATTTCCTCGCTGCAGGATCTTGATTATGCTCAAGCGATTACGGAAATGTCGAAGAAGCAACTGCAGCTTGAGGCTGCGCAACTTTCGTTCAAGCAAGTCAGTCAACTTAGCCTCTTCAATATTCTATGAATAAGACTTTGGCATGTTTGGCGGTGAGTGCCGTTATCTTGTCCGGTTGCAGTTCAACAGGATCTTCAGCGGCGCCTCTGATTCCGAACAAGGCAATCCAGTTAACCGCAAATACCTCAATATCGCTCGCGACGCTCGCAACTGCTGCGGTGGTTGGTGCTGCGATCCAGATCGTTTATGACCCTCTGGCGCCCAACTGGGAAATCGAGGAGGCGCGGTTGAACGAAGACACGTACCGATTTTCGCTCAAAATGAAGCGCTACCATACGGGCGGCGCCGGTGAGTCAATCCAGATTCTCAAGCGTCGCGCCAGCCAATTGCAGTATGAGCAAGGCTTTGGCAGCTACCAGATCGTCGAGTACACGGAAGGCATAGATTCGCAGACGATCGGCGCGCGCCGTGTGGCCGAAGGGGTAATCCGGCTCGTCCAGCGCCAGCAGGCAGACTCTTTCCTTCAGAACTGAGTACTTGGGTTGCCTAAAACGGCAAATCCGAGCATGGCACTCAGGCCGTACTCGAAAATTGCCTGAATGGGGGCTGCCAAGTAATTCAGGCTAACCGCAAGTACTACAAACCCGCCAATCAGCGTCAGGGGAAATCCGAGCGCAAAAATATTGAGTTGCGGTGCCGCGCGCGTCAGCACTGCGAGGCCGATGTTGGTGATCATGAGTGCGACCAGGATTGGTAGCGCCAGCAATAGTCCTGCGGAGAATATTTTTCCGCCCAGTTCTGCCAAATTCAGCCACGATCCCGCGCCAAGCGGATTCGCGCTGACAGGAATGGCGGTAAAGCTCTGGGAGAGCGTGGCCAAGTACAGTAAATGGCCATTCATGGAGAGAAACAAGAGCAAGGTGACTAGTGTCATGAACTCCGCAATGACGGGAGTTTGGGATGAGTTGAGGGGGTCGTAAAACGTGGCGAATCCCAAACCCATCTGAAAGCCGATGAACTCGCCTGCCATGTCGAAAGCAGTAAAGACGATTTTCGCCGCAAAACCCATTCCCAAGCCAATCAGCATTTGTTGCAGCATTATCCACAACCCAGCCAATGATGCGGGCTGAACAGTCGGCATGGCCGGCAGACTGGGTGTGATGGCGATGGAAATGGCGATGGCAAGAATTAAACGCGTGCGCCTGGGAACGCCCGCACTGCTCCAGAGCGGAGCGGTCGCAATGAACGCCAAAATGCGAGCCATCGGGAAAATGAAGGCCACAATCCATGCATCGATCTGGGAAGACTCGATGCTGAACATGTCAGCCGATCAATTGCGGAATACTGCCAAACAGTCGCTGGATGTAATCGATGAGGTATTGAAGCATCCAGGGGCCCAGCAACAGCAACACTGCGAACATGGCCACCAGTTTGGGGACAAACTGCAAAGTGGATTCGTTCAACTGCGTGGCGGCTTGAAAAATACTAATGATCAATCCGACAACCAACGCGGTCAGCAGCATCGGGGCGGAAATCAACAAAGTGACTTCGATCGCCTGCCTGCCGATTTCCATGACTGTTCCTGGTGTCATGGCGTGAAACTCTGCACGAGGGAACCAATGACAAGATGCCAGCCGTCAACGAGCACAAACAGCATCAGCTTGAATGGAAGGGCAACCATCACAGGCGACATCATCATCATGCCCATGGACATGAGCAAGCTTGCCACCACCATATCAATGACCAGAAAGGGAATGAAAATGATGAAACCAATCTGGAATGCTGTTTTCAGTTCGCTGATGACAAAGGCTGGCACCAGAATGCGCAGGGGAGTTTCTTCGGGTTTGTCGATCTTGTCGATCTTTGCGATACCAGCAAAGAGTGCCAGGTCAGCTTCGCGGGTCTGCTTCAGCATGAAAGCGCGCATTGGTACCGCAGCACGGTCGGCTGCTTGCATGATGTTGATCCGGTTCTCGGAAAGAGGGAGATAAGCGTCGGTATAAACCTTTTCAAGAACCGGACTCATGACGAAAAAGGTCAGAAAGAGTGCGAGACCAATGACAACCTGATTGGGAGGAGCTGTCTGGGTGCCGAGTGCATGGCGAAGAAGGGACAGCACAATGACAATTCGCGTAAATCCCGTCATCATCAGCACAATTGCCGGTATGAAGGTCAGCGCTGTCATGAGAAGCAGCGTCTGGATGGTCAGCGAATAGGTTGTGCCTCCTCCGGAAGAGGGCGTGCTTGTAATAGCAGGCAATCCGCCCGCTGTCTGTGCAAGCGAAATGCCAACAGGCAACAGCAAGGCTAGACCGATAGCCAGCCGCTTATTCATGGGTGCGCCGTTCAGATATGCCATGTAGCCATTGGGCAAAGGGTTTTTCGTCAACGGCCGGCAAGTTTTCACTTGGCAGCGATCCTTTTTCCAGGCGGTGCAATGTGCGTATTTGTCCCGGCACGATACCCACGACAAGCCATTCATTGCCGACTTCGAGCAGTACGATCCGCTCGCGAGGCCCAAGGGCTACGCCGCCAATGATCTTCACTACTCCCTGGCCAAAGCCCTTTCCTCCCGATACCTTGCGAGCCAGCCATGCCGTGCCGCCCAGCAACGCGACAATCAGCGCTAACGCGAGTGCTGCCTGGAGATAGGTTCCGGTAGATACGCCGACAGCATTCGACTCGGTTGCCATGGCCGCAGACGGAAGGAAAAACAGAAGGGTGCGTAGCAAAACAGGCCCAGTGTGCAAGGAATACAGGCCGCTATCTTAATGCAAACTCGCCCGGGCGTTTAGCGGTTGAGTTTACGCATTCGTTCCGATGGCGTAATGATGTCTGTCAGGCGAATGCCAAATTTGTCATTGACTACGACAACTTCGCCTTGGGCAATCAGGGTGCCATTCACCATGACGTCCATTGGCTCGCCTGCCATGGCATCCAGTTCAACTACCGAGCCGTGAGCCAATTGCAGCAAATTCTTAATTGTGATTTTTGTCCTGCCAAGCTCCACTGTGATCTGGACAGGAATATCCAGAATCATATCGAGCTCGTTCATCATCCCGGCGTTCCCGCCCTGGCCACCAAAGGAGGGGAAAATATCCGCAGGCTGTGCCGCGACTGCAGCCGTATCCGTGACAGCCTGTTCCGCCATCGCAGCAGCCCAGTCGTCTTCGCTGATCTGCATTTCGTCTTCGGCTGATTTGTTTTCGATGTTTTCCATTTCGTCAGCCATTTTTCTCTCCTGATGCAGGCTCGGCGTGCGGTGTTTCGGATGTGGCAGCAATGAAACGCTCAACGCGCAGGGCATATTGGCCACTTTGTTGCCCGTAGGTGCATTCCATCAATGGTACGCTATCGACCATCGCTTCAATCTTTTCCGGGATATGGAGGGGAATTACATCTCCGACTTTGAGTTTTAATATCTGGCCCAAAGTGATTTTTCCTGAGCCCAATTGGGCCACGATCTCAACTTCTGCCCCCTGCAATTGTTTGCGCAAGGTACCAATCCAACGCTTGTCCGAAGACAGTTGGTCGCTTTGCATTGTGCTGTAAAGCAGATCGCGAATCGGCTCCAGCATCGAGTAGGGGAAGCAAATGTGCATATCTGCAGTCGCCCCTCCAAACTCAAGCGTGAAAGTTGTAGAAACCACGATCTCCGAAGGCGTGGCGATATTCGCGAACTGGGAATTCATCTCAGAACGAATATATTCGAAGTTAATGTCGTAAACAGGTTTCCATGACTTGCTATATTCGGTAAATACAACCGTCAGCAATCCTTGGATGATTCGCTGTTCGGTTGGCGTGAAGTCACGTCCTTCAACTCGGGTGTGGAAACGCCCATCCCCGCCAAACATATTGTCGACAACCAGAAATACCAGATTCGGATCAAAGACAAACAACGCTGTGCCGCGTAGTGGCTTTGCAACCACCAGATTCAGATTGGTTGGCACGACCAAATTGCGAATAAATTCGCTGTATTTTTGAACGCGAATCGGACCGACCGAAATTTCGGCGTTCCTGTGCATGTAGTTGAAAAGACCTATGCGAAGGTAACGCGCGAATCGCTCATTGACCAACTCCAGGGTCGGCATTCTCCCGCGAACGATGCGTTCCTGTGTGCCAATGTTGTAGGCACGTATGCCACCGCCTTCACCCTCGCCATCTTCGGGTTCGTCGGTTTCGCCGGTGACGCCCTTGAGGAGTGCGTCGACCTCGTCCTGTGAGAGAAAGTCGCCTGCCATGGCTCCTTACTGGATGATAAAGGAGGTAAAGAGTACCGATTTTACCGGGCCGTCAGGCATGGTAATTTCCCCCTTCTTGTTCTTCTTTGGGGGAGTGACAACGGAATTGATCTCGTCTTTCAAAGCCTCCGCCAATTGTTCCTTACCTGCCTTGGGGAGAAGCTCAGAGGCTTTTTTCGATGACAGCAGTAGCGTCAGGTTGTTACGTATCTTTGGCATCTGGGCTTTTAGCACAGGTTCTTCCGTTGGGTCTTCCAGTTCCAACGAGAGTGCAACTTGAAGGTACTGGTCACCCGTCTCGGGAACCAGGTTTACTGTAAATGCGTCAAGATTGATGAAAACAGGCGCAGCGTGAGCTTCCTTTTTCTTGTCTTTTTTCTTTGGCTTTGCTGTTTCTTCTGCGACTTCCTCATCGCCTTCTTCGGCTGGCTCACCTTTCTTGATGAGCATGAATGCCGCTCCGCCAGCGATGACCAGTAGCAACACACCGGCCAAGATGATAATCAAGAGTTTTTTGCTTTTTTTGGGGGCTTCAGTGGCGCCCTCTTCTGCCGGCTTGGCTTCCTTGACCATGTATCTTTTTCCTATTCAGAAATGCTTTGAGTGTCAGGCAAACAGATCTACCAAACCCCTGCCTTTAAGTAACACTTGGCCTGATCTGATGTTTGCTGCATCTTCATCTGCCGGGAGTATAGCGTTTTCACTTAATGATTGGGTCTTGTTTCCACCCTGGAACGGGCTGTCTTGATTTTGGCGGGCAAAATTTGCACCTACATTGGTGTCACCAAGGCTGATGCCAGCAGTCGAGAGCATTTCTCTCAGTTGTGGCAGCGCTGATTCGATGGCTTGTCGAACTTCCGCATGGGGTGAGCTGAAAGCCGCATTCATCTGATCGCCATTGAGATTCAGTGTGATCTGTATCGGGCCAAGTTGTGGCGGATTGATATTGATTTGGGCTGATTGCTGTTCGTTCTTGGCTAACCAGACAATTTTTTCGCTGAACTGCCCTGGCCAGGCACTGCTGATTAACGATGGATTGACGGTTACTTGAGTGTGAGCGCCTGTCGCTGGGGACTGAATTGCCTTGTTGCTGATCAATGTTTCAAAACTTGCCGATGGTGGGGGGCTATTGCTGCTCTCCACGGCAAAATTTGCCGCATCGGTCTTCTTCAAAGCCAATTGTTGCTCGAAGTCTCCGAAGACTGATGAATTGAGGGGCGTGTTGGTTGCAGGGGGCTTCATGCCATCGTGGCCATCCTTTTCGCTCAGCAAGCGATTTCCTGCGAAATTGTTGGAGCCGGGCGCGAAGTCAATCTTGTCCAGAAATTCAGGGGGTGCTTGAGTTTTTGTGCCATTTCCCACGGGCGAGTTGAAGGGCGGGATTCCCACAAGGCCAGCGAGTGCTGCGGGGTCTATGACCTGGCTTTCCTCCGCGAAGATGATGCCCAGATTGGGGGTGTCATTCGACTCGGAAGGTTCAGAAGATACTTGTGTATCGACGCCAACAAGGGAGGGGGCTTGCAAGGTCTGCGCTGCCAGAAGGTCAGCAAAATCCCCGGGGAGGACGTCAGCGCTCGTGATCGAAGAATTTGTGGTTAAAGCCAAGCTGGCTAGGGATGCAGGTATCGCGTTCAGGCTCATGGCGTCCTCAGGAAGTCCGAAAGTTGCCAGATATTCAGCAAGAGACATGCCTGTTACTGATCGAGGTCATCCTTTATGCTGTATTTTCGTGACGAAAACTCATCCTGAAGTTTCTGATCTTGCCGATTTTCCCGATACCGCTCTCGGGCATCGTGCCTTTGAGATAAGGTATCAATGGCTTTTAATTGCTTGTTTTGAGCTTGCCAGTGATCTTTTCCCGCTTGAGTGCTTCGTTCTGAATTTTCGACCGACTTCCGCTGCTGTTCAATTGCGGTATCTATACGCGCTAGAAACTCTTGATAATTTCGCAGAATCAGACGGGTGACACCTTCTAGTGTCGCGTCTCGCAGACGTTGAGCGTACTCCTCCCTATACTGCTCCAGCATTTGAAGTCGGCTACGCTCGTTTTTTTCGGCCGCAATCAATAGGCCGAGTTTTCTCGTGGCCTCATCGGCGCGGTTTTGCATCACTTCCAACAAGGGTTGCAGGGTGAATTGTTGAGGCATGTGGCTTTAGAAGATCATTTTCAGCGCATCGATGCTGTTCGTGAAATTGGCTTGTTCAGATAGTTGTTGCTGCAGAAAGGCCTCCATCTTCGGGTACATGCCGATAGCCTGGTCAAGCACCGGGTCGCTTCCCGGAACGTACGCACCAACCGAAATCAAGTCACGCGAGCGCTGGTATCGTGAAAAGAGAACCTTGAATTTGCGGATGCTTTCCAGGTGATTGCTGTCAATTAGATTGACCATGGCGCGACTGATCGATTGTTCAATGTCAATGGCGGGATAATGGCCGGCATCAGCTAGCGTTCGAGATAGAACAATGTGGCCGTCGAGGATGGCTCGCGCGGAATCGGCAATCGGGTCTTGCTGATCGTCTCCTTCGGCGAGGACTGTGTAGAAAGCCGTAATCGACCCCCCTCCAACCTTTCCGTTCCCCGCTCGTTCAACTAGTTGAGGCAATCTGGCAAATACGGATGGGGGATAGCCACGAGTTGCGGGGGGCTCGCCAATGGCCAAGGCAATTTCGCGCTGTGCCATCGCAAATCGAGTAAGCGAGTCCATGATCAGCAAGACTTGCCTTCCTTGATCGCGGAAGTATTCGGCAATGGTTGTTGCGTAAGCTGCACCCTGGAGCCGCATGAGAGGGCCTGTGTCGGCCGGAGCAGCAACAACTACGGCGCGACGCATGCCTTCTTCGCCAAGAATCTGCTCAATGAATTCCTTTACTTCGCGACCACGTTCGCCAATCAGGCCCACGACGATGACTTCAGCTTCCGTATATCGGGCCATCATCCCAAGCAATACTGATTTGCCCACGCCGGATCCTGCGAATAGCCCCATTCGTTGTCCGCGTCCGACGGTCAGAAGTGCATTGATGGCTCGAATGCCAACATCCAGTGGTTGCTCGATGGCGGCACGCATCATCGGATTCACCGGACGGCTTTGTAGCGACCTCGAGGATTCGGTCGTCACAGCACCCTTGCTATCAAGCGGTCGTCCGACGCCATCAAGAACGCGCCCAAGCAATTCTTCTCCAACGGGTACTTGCTTGGCGCGGTCGATTGCCCTTCTTCGCTTGAAGGCCGGGACGTCAACGCCGGGTGGCGGAGGCAAGGTTTCGCAGGCCTCGACCCTTGCGCCAGGAGCAAGTCCGAAGACATCGTCGGAGGGCATGAGATAGAGCTTTTCCCCGGCAAACCCGACTACCTCAGCTTCAACCGGTACGCCGTTTCCAGGAATGATTCGACAAGTGCTGCCAAGCGGAAGCTTGAGTCCGGTCGCTTCCATTACCAGACCATTGATTCTCGTCAGGCGACCGCCAGTCCACAGTGGTTGAGCCTGGCTTGCTGAATTCTGGCAATAATTTAGATAACGTTGCCAGCGCCCGATATGGTCGGGCATCGGTGTCATAGGTTGGGCATCCATTCTTTGGGACTTGCGCCAATTGCTTCAAGTACGCGTTTCCATCGCGTTTCTATGGTTGCATCGATATCGCAGTTCCCTGCGGTGATATGGCACCCGCCGGGAGATATATTGGTGTCCGAGATGATGTGGGCGCCAGTATGCAAGAGTTGCTCTGACAAAGTAGGGCTCAGTGCAAGCGCATCGTCCGGGTTCAAATGAAGCGCAATGGTGCCATGATGGAGCGGAAGCGCGGCAACGGCTTCCTTGATCGTTGGCAGCAAGAGTTCTCGACGGACTGAAAGGCTGCTCCGCAATACCTGTGAGGCGACTTCGAGGCTTAGGTCAAGCAACTGCTCGGCGATTTCCTGATCAAGGTGGGCAATGGATACATGTAAATTTCCGATGATCGTGCTCAGTTGCTGAAGCTTTTCGTCGGTAACCCTGCCCAATTCGGCTTCACCGGCGTTTTTTCCTTCTTCGTATCCGACCTTGAATCCTTCTGCGCGCGCCTCTTCGCTGATTTTTTCAATTTCTTCTGCCGTGGGGAAGGGAATTTCAACAACTGCCCCGTCCGGATTTGAACCGTCCTCGATGCCTGTAGAAACTGGTGTGGGTGTCAGGTTTTCTGCTGGCAATCCAGTTGGTTCTGGCTGATCGAACGATGTAACCTGCCAGCGCTGAAAGCCGGAGAGTTGCTCCTTGGGTATAAATCCGGCCATGGCTTAAAGCATCTGCTCGCCACCGGCGCCACCGAGAACGATTTGTCCTTCGTCGGCAAGGCGACGAACCACCTTGAGGATTTCCTTCTGCTCCGCTTCGACTTCCGAAAGGCGTACCGGTCCTTTCGACTCAAGGTCTTCACGCAGCATTTCGGCGGCACGCTGTGACATGTTCTTGAAGATCTTCTCGCGCAGGTCCGGCGATGCTCCCTTCAGTGCAAGGATGAGCGAATCAGACTGGATTTCACGCAGGATGAGCTGGATCGATCGGTCGTCAATATCCAGGAGATTTTCGAATACGAACATTTCGTCGAGAATTTTTTGTGCCAGGTCGGGGTCGTATTCTCGAATGGCATCAACAACGGATGTTTCGTTGTTGGTGCCAATAAAGTTGAGAATCTCGGCGACGGTGCGCACGCCACCCATCGCAGTTCGCTTGACGCTCGACGATCCAGCAAGAATTCGCATCATTGCTTCGTTAAGCTCTTTCAGTGCTGCAGGCTGAATACCCTCAAGTGTTGCAATACGGAGAACCACGTCATTACGCAGGCGTTCCGAGAAGAAGTTGAGAATTTCGCTGGCGTGATCGTGTTCCAGATGAACGAGGATCGTGGCAATGATCTGGGGATGCTCATTCTTGATCAAGTCCGCCACTGTTGTGGCATCCATCCATTTCAGCCCTTCAATGCCTGAGGTCTCGCCGCTCTGCAAAATGCGCGAAATCAGGTTCGATGCCTTGTCGTCTCCGAGTGCTTTTGTCAGAACGGAACGGATATAACTATCCGTATCGACGTGTACAGCTGCATGCTCTTCGGCGATCTGATGAAATTCGTTGAGGATTGCCTCAACCTTGGCTCGCGGAACGGATTTCAGTGCCGCCATGGCATGCCCCAGCTTCTGAACCTCTCTTGGTCCCAGATGCTTGAGGACTTCTGCTGCATGATCGGCGCCAAGTGCAATCAGGAGCGTGGCGCTCTTCTCAAGCCCTTCTTCCGGACTAGTTGCCATTGACGCCCATCCAATCCTTAATAATGTTGGCTACCGCCTTGGAGTCTTTTTCCGCCAGTTCGCGGGCCTTTTGAATCTTGACCGCAAAGTTGTCTATATGAACTTGAGCACCGTCTTCACCGGTTTCAAGGCCTGACGGCATTCCGTCTTCACCATATACGCCAGTGCTTCCTGGCGCCATTCCCTCCGGATGACCAGCATCCTTGGCATGCGGGAACATCGTTTTGATTGAGGGCTGAATCACCTTCAGATAGAGGAACGCAAGGATGCCAGCGATCAGCAAATACTTTAGCAGATCCTTGAAGTAGGAAATATTTTCCGGATCTTTCCAGATCGGGAGTTCATGGTCGCTCTTGTCTGCGGCGGTAAACGGTGCATTGGCAACCGAAATCGTGTCCCCGCGCTCCTTGTTGAAACCCATCGCTTCGCGAACCAATTCGTTGATTTGCTTCATCTCGGCATCAGGAAGCGGCTTGGTGACCGGTTGGCCGTTCTTGTCGACGTCCTTGCGATGATTCACAACGACCGCGGCAGAAAGGCGTCGAATGTCCCCCATGCCCTGTTTGGTATGGCGAATCGTCTTGTCGAGTTCGTAGTTGATGGTTGCGTTCTTGCTCGTGTTGATGGGTTGGCCTGCGGCATTGAGCGGGGCGGTAATACCGGCCGAATCAATCTTGCCCTGAAGCTCTCCTGGTTTTCCTGGTTGCTGTCCGGGCGTCTGACCGGTGGCCGGTTGTGTGAGTGGGGCTGTCGCTGGCACAGGCGGCTGATTGGTCAGGGCGCCAGGTACGCCGCCAGCCGCCTGATTGATACTTGCCGACTCGTTGTTTTGTCGGCTACGTACGCTGGTGGATTCTGGCGTGTTGTTGGGGCGATAACTTTCAGCGGTTTGTTCGCTCTGTGAAAAGTCAATGTCGGCAGCGACCTGAACCTTGAAATTGTCCTGGCCCAGCATTGGGCTGAGGATTTCGCCGATACGCTTGATGATGCTGTTCTCGACTTCGTGAACGTATTTGATTTGCGCTGGATCCAGGCCGGCTTCTGTCAGTTTGTTCTTGAGTTGCGACAACAGCGCGCCACTCTGGTCGATCACGGCTACGTTCGATGCGGGCAATTGAGGAACGCTGGATGAAACAAGGTGGGTGATGCCGGCGATTTGGGCTGCGTCCAGCCCTCGCCCGGGGTAGAGGTTGAGCATCACCGAGGCCGTTGGCTTTTGTTCTTCACGAACGAAAACGGATGGCTTGGGGATGGCCAGATGGACTCGGGCAGACTGGATGGCACCAATTGACATGATGGTTCGGGCAAGTTCGCCTTCCAGACCGCGCTGGTAATTGACCTGTTCGGCAAATTGACTGACGCCGAACTTCTGGTTTTCCATCAATTCAAAACCGACCATGCCTCCTCTCGGTAGTCCCTGCGATGCGAGCTTGAGGCGGATGTCATGAACGCGGTCGGCTGGTACCTGCAGCGCGCCATTTTCGGTATAGCGATGGGGAATGTTCTGCTGCTCCAGAACGGTCACGATGGCGCCGCCATCTTTTTCGTTCAGATTCGAGAACAGCACTTTCCAGTCAGGTTGGCGGCTCCACAAAATTGTGCCGACAATAATAGCGAAGATCGCCGCTACGGCGACGATGAAGGCAAGCTTCTGCTGGCTGCCGAGCCGGTTGAATGCCTCGCGCAGCCGCTCCACCGGGTTTCCTCCCGGAGCGGTTCCTGCTGTCGTCTCAGTGGTTGCTGCCATCAATAGCCGGTTAGATTGCGGTGAAACAGAAGAAGAATCAAATGGAAAGCCAAATTTTCCTAGAAATATTCTACTATTACCCGGGCTGAATTCACCCTATCTTTTTCACTGTAAGCCGTGCCAACCTCTCCCGTGACGCCAGATTCCGACACAAAGACCGCAGAATTGCAGCGGGCGTTCGCCATGTTCAACCAGGTATCGGCCGAGTTGACGCAGGCATACGAAGCTTTGCAGGTGCGCGTCGCGTCGCTTACGGAGGAACTGGCGGTCGCCAATGGGGAGCTTCGGCGACAGTATCAGGAGAAGGAGGCGCTTTCCGAGCGACTCTCTTCCTTGCTGGATGCCCTGCCGGCTGGCGTCGTGCTGCTTGACTCGATGGCCGTCGTCGTCGCCGTCAACCCTGCGGCCATGTCGTTTTTCGGCAGTGATTTGCCGGGACGCCACTGGGGTGACGTTGCCCGGGCGTATCTGGAGCCGACATTGACGGTCGGTGAATGGTTGCTTGGCGAGAGCCGGGTATCCATTGCCGAAAGCGCACTACCGTCTGCCGGCGGGAAAATCTTGCTGATTCACGATGTTACCGCTGCGCACCAGATGAAGTCGGAATTGGAGCGCAACCAGCGATTGGCGGCTATGGGCGAAATGGCTGCGTCGTTGGCGCATCAGCTACGGACGCCACTGGCCGCCGCCTTGCTCCATACGGCAAACCTTGGGCGACCCGGCGTGCCTGACGAAACACGGGCGCGCTTCTCCGAGAAAGCGACTGGTCAATTGCGTCGGCTAGAGCGATTGATTCAGGATGTGCTTCTGTTTGCCAGAGGGGAAAGTATTGGCCGTGATGTGATCGAGGCGGGTGATCTTCTGGTCGAGGCGGGACAGACGGTCGAGCCACTGATGCGCGAACATGGGCTGGAATTTACATGCTTGGATGATTGCGACGGGGTAAAAATAGTTGGAAATCGGAAAGCCTTGTTGGGGGCGCTGATCAACTTGCTCGAAAACGCCATGCAGGCAACGCCGGCGGGCGGCAAAATTTGCCTGTCCGGCAAATTTGGCGGAGAAATGTTGACTATTGGCGTGCGGGATAGCGGGCCGGGCATTTCCCGCGAGACCCAGTTGCGTATTTTTGAGCCCTTTTTCACGACCAAGGGGCAGGGAACCGGTTTGGGCCTGGCAATTGCTCAGGGCGTGGCCAGGGCGCACGGCGGTGCGATTCAGTTGTTTTCTGAGCCGGGGGAAGGCGCTGAGTTCGTCATGACCTTGCCGGTGGGTACGATGGAGATTGGATCTGAACACAATGGCTGAACATAGTTTGCCGATTCTCGTTGTAGAAGACGACCCTAGCTTGCGTGAAGCCATTGGCGACACATTGGAGCTGGCTGGGCGTTCATTTGTTGCGGTTGATGGCGGTGAGGCCGCGCTGGCCGCACTGGAAACGCAGGCATTTTCAATCGTGGTCAGTGATGTGCGAATGATGCCCATGGATGGCATATCGCTGCTCAAGGAGATTCGCGCGCGCCTTCCGCATTTGCCGGTAGTCTTGATGACGGCCTATGCCGAGGTGGACAAGGCGGTCGATGCCATGCGTTCGGGGGCCTGCGACTTCTTGCTCAAGCCGTTCGAACCGCAAGCATTGCTGGCGCATATCAACAAATATGAGTTGCCGGAAACCGAAGGTGAGTCTGGCGTGGTAGCAATCGATCCAGCCAGCCGTGAACTATTTGCCATCGCCCAGCGTGTTGCGCAGACCGATGCAACCGTTTTGCTGACAGGCGAATCAGGGGTTGGCAAGGAAGTGGTCGCTCGCTTCATTCATCGTAGTTCGGCTCGGAAGAACGGGCCGTTTGTTGCGATCAACTGTGCGGCGATTCCCGACACTCTCCTTGAAGCGACACTGTTCGGCTACGAAAAGGGGGCATTTACCGGGGCTCAACAGGCGCAGGCTGGCAAGTTCGAACAGGCGCAGGACGGGACCTTGTTGCTCGATGAAGTGACGGAAATGCCGATGAGCCTGCAAGCCAAATTGTTGCGCGTATTGCAGGAGCGCGAAGTTGAACGCGTAGGGGGCAAGAAGCCTGTTCCGTTGAATATTCGCATCGTTGCAACCTCGAATCGCGACATGGCCGAGGCCGTTGCCAAAGGCGCCTTCCGTGAAGACCTTTTCTATCGACTGAATGTTTTCCCGGTGGCGATACCGGCGCTTCGTGAGCGACGCGAGGATATTGTCGCGATAGCCCGGCATTTCGTGGCCGAGCATGGCGGGCGCTTCGGGCGAACGGGGATGGCGCTGTCGCCTGCGGCAGAAGGGCTGCTTTCTGCCTACAATTGGCCGGGAAATGTCCGCGAATTGGAGAATGTGATCCAGCGGGCCTTGATCATGGCAACCGGGACGACGATTGGTCCCGAGGCATTGAATCTTCCGCAGCGATGGTCTGTCGAAACGGTGCCGGTTGCTGCCGTGCCAGCCGATGCGACGGCGCAGGTCGATTTGTCGGTAGCGGGAAAAAGGGCCGATAATATGAAGGACTTGGAGCGCGAACACATTTTGCGGACGTTGTCCGAGGTGGGTGGTTCCCGTAAGAAGGCAATTGAGCGTTTGGGTATTTCGGAGCGGACGTTGCGGTACAAGTTGCAGCAGTATCGGGATGAAGGCTATTTTCAGGAGTGATTCTGGCTTGAAAATTGCTAAATACTGACTGTTGGCGAAGGAGTTGAACATGGACACACTGGGCATCGAACAAATGTTGAATGCGCTGCGGACCACCGCAGCACAGGCTTCCGGCAAGGCGGCGGAGAGTTCTCCGGCGGCGGGAGGGGCTGATTTCGCCCAGATTCTGCAGAATTCGATCGACAAGGTTAACCAGACCCAGATGCAATCGAACGAAATGGCGGAAAAACTTGCCGCTGGTGATACGAGCCAGAATCTGCACGAGGTCATGATCGCCTTGCAGACGGCGAGTGTTTCTTTCCAGGAAATGGTTCAGGTGCGTAACAAGATCGTCTCGGCCTATCAGGACGTGATGAACATGCAGGTCTAATCGACCAGTCCCGATTCGCGAGCCTTGCGTTCGCGTTCAATGCGCGCGATGTAGCGCTCGATCATGCCCAGCCGGCTTCCCGGCAAGCCAATGAATTCACAGCCGATGCGCAGGCTGTGGGTGCCCGTGTTGGCGGATATCTCGACGAGTTTCCGTACTCTCAGATTGATCAGCAAGACCCCCTCGCCAGGAATGTCGAGGCGGCAGTTTCGGAGCAGGGTGTCGAGCTGGATCTCGTCACCGATTGTTGTCGGTGCATTCAAGCTGATACCGCCGCCGCTGATGTCGGCAACCCTCATCTCAACGGTCTTGATTTGTCCGTCGCCTGCCTCCAGCGCTACTCGGCATTCAACGGGTCGGGTCAGTGGCGGCTCCAGACGGAAGAATTCGCGACGTTGCAGCCTGAGCAGGGCGCCGGGAATGCTTGCCGATAGCACGGTTCTGCCTTCAAGGCGCCTTTCCTGAAGCGCACCAAGGCGGATCTGGATCTTGACCCTGTCCAGATTAATGTTGAGCGTCGTTTGCCGGGCGATCAAGGCTGCCGCGTGGTGAGCATCGGTTTGCGCCGGGTCGAGAAAAATCAGCCTCTCCCCTTCATCCATGCCGACGATGGCGGTCAGGAAGAACTGCTTCCCTTCGTCGAGATAGGCGGTCACCAAGCAGCTTCGCTTGATCATCAAATGCAGGTAAAACGCGATTTCTCCGGGATCTTTCAGCAGATACGGGGCGAACTCGTCCGGATGATCAATTTCAAAATCGGGGGTGAGTTGCGCTTCGCGGTGGGCGGTCATGCGGTGCGGGGTCGGGCTGTATGATGATCCCCGCATGGTAAACCATCATGCTTGGCGCCGTGAAAGTGATTGGCCTAGATCGGCGGTTCGCCGGGGGCGCTGCCGTGTTCGATGCGGTACAGCCAGGCGAGGAGCTCGGCAATGGCCATGTAAAGCTGAGGCGGTATGTGCTCGTCGAGATCAACCTGCGTGAGCAGGGCAACGAGTTCGGGCGATTCATGAACATAGACGCCGTGTTCCTTGGCCCTGGCGATGATCTGTTCGGCAACCAGTCCCCTGCCCTTGGCTACGACCCGAGGCGCAGCATCGGTCTGGCTGTAGGCGAGGGCAATCGCCTCGCGGGCCGAGTCATTCTGCTGATTCGTCATGCTTGAATGCCAGTTCGGTCAGGTTCAAACCCGCTGCCTCGAACTGGTTCCGTAATTGCTGCGCTTCATCGCGCAAGCGAGTTTCGCTTGTGGTCGAGGCGGCCGTGACATTGATGCTGACTTCCCCTCCGCTCCGCAGATTGAGTGCGACGTCGATGTCGCCCAAGTGAGGAAGCGACAGTTTCAGTCGAGTCTGCCAACGCTGAATCTCCTCGCCACCCGATGAGTGGGCGTCGTCGGGGTTTTCGCCAATCTCCCAGCGCATCTGCTGGCCGAGCCAGATCTGGCCCTGCCAGGCGAAGTTCTGATTGGCCAGGCCTTCGAGTTGCTGTTGCACAATCGGCATCAGGTCGCGGGGAACGGGGTTGGTGCTGCTGGTTTCGACGCGAGCGGGGGTCGTCGATGTGTTTGTGGCAGGGCCGTCGGCATCGACAGCGGATTTCATTTTTGGCTCATTTTTCCCGTCGACCGTCAAATTGGTCTGAAGCGGGGAAAATTTTCCCTGAGGCTCGTTTTTGAGGCTTTCAGTTGGTACTTCACCCGCCACCCAGCGAGCCTGGTGGGCTTCATAAAACATGCCGCTTTGGGTCAATGCCTGCTTGAGAACCGGCGCAAGGTCCGCCGCAGTTTTTGGCATGTTCTCGACAAGCGGTTGGGCATTGTTGAGCGGCGTGGCTGGCGCCCGCTTGCCTTCTGCTTCGATATCCCCCATCAGGTTGCCGATCAGCTTGCCGGCAGGGCTGAGCGAGGTGGCGACCGACTCGGGCGGCGGTTTGGCAAGGGCGGCTTCCGATCGATTCGTGACGAAGGCGAGGGTCAGTTTGCCGTCGCTTTCGGTTACTTCCAGTTCCAGCGTGTCGCCGGGCTTGGCGGAGAAAGGCAGGGCCAGCGTGATGTCGCGCTGGGCGACAACTGCCCGATAGGTCCCGTTGGGCAGCAGCGCCTGAATTTCGGCAAGGATACGTTGCCCCGGAACCGCGTTGCTGAGTACGTCCGCGACGCGCTGTGCGGAAGCGACCGCCGCGGTCTGCTGGTTGGGAAGTGCCTGCTGGTCCGGCAATACCAGCCGCAAACTGCTGGCGACGTCGGGCGGTATCATGGCGGTGGATTAAGCGGTGGGCGACAGGCGGGTCAGAAGCTTTGCCACATCCTCGCGCCATGGGTTTACCAGGTCGAGAATCTGCCGATCAAGGTTCTGGATTTCCCGGATGGCTGGCGCCACCGAGGCTAATTCCGCCGGTGTCGGTGCTGGCTGTTGGGTGCTCAGTGCGCCAATGAGCGTGGCGCGTTGTGCCTGTGCCTGGGTCAGTGGCTCCCATTCCTGCTGCTTGGCCAATTCAAGCATCTGCCGTGATATTTCCAGCAGAGAGGCATAGCGTTGCGAGGTCATCGCTCAGGCGGCGGCTTGTTCGCCGGGGGAGATCTGAGCCCAGGCCTCGCGCAGACTGCCCAACAGTTCGGAAACTTCATCGAGCGCCGCGACATTGTTCTTGAGATTGGCAAACAACAGACGTTGCGCCATGTATTCGTACAGGGCGGCCAGGCGCTCGGCCAAATCACCGCCGGATTCCATGTCCAGGCTCGCACCGAGGCCATTGGTGATCAGATCGATCGCCTTGGAGATGGCGGCGCCTTTTTCCGGAATCAAGCCATTCTGCATGTGGATGCGAGCCAGTGAGACCGCCGCCATCGCACCATCGAACAACATCAAAACCAAGCGATGCGGGTCGGCCGTTTCAACGGCGGCATCGACCCCGATCTTGGCATAACTCTCTGCGGGGTTACGCATCATCCCAAACATTGTTTTTATCCTTTAATTCGAAGATGCGCCAGGCAGGTTGGCCAGCTGCTGGGTAAGATAGGAACTGGTTTTGTTCATGCTGGTCACCAGGGAGTCCAGCGCCGAGAACTGCTTGCGATAACGGGCCTCGATTTGGGTCAGGTGTTGGGCAAGAACGGTTTGTCGCTTGCCAATATCCTTGATCATGCGGTTGGTGCTGTCGGTCGCTGCAGTCAACGTTCCCGCCGTGCCGACCAGATTTTCAATTCCGTCCTTGAATGCCGTACCGACCTTCGATACGAGGGTGGTAACACCCGCGTAGTCCGCTTCAATGGCGGCCGTCAGTTTGGTGCTGTCCAGTTTCAACGAACCATCGGATTGAAGGGCGATACCGATGTTGGAGAGCGTCTGATAGACCGATGTTCCACCTGCTTGCGTCTGCAAAAGGTTGCGGACCTGGCTTTGCGCGCCACGCAATGCGGCATCGCCTTGCAAGGTACCGGCTTTCTTGGTGGTTGCATCATAGTAGCCAAGGTCCTTCATCGACTTGGCTGCATCGTTGTAAGCCTTGACGAAGGTGTTGATGGCAGCCGTCAGTGACGTCGTGGTATCCCGGGTTACCGATAATGTGGTGGCTGTGCTTGTTGTTTTCAGCAGGTTCAGGGTGACGCCATCCAGCACGTCAGACACCGTATTCGTGCTGCTGCTTGCCAAAATGCCATTCAGCTTGAGAGAGGCATCCGCAGCGGCCTGTCCGCCGTTAACCGTTGCCTGCGAAAGATTGCCGGTGGTGGTGGCCGGATTGAAATCGAAGCCGCCCAGACCGGACAGGCGCATTACATTCGATAAGCCGGTTTTGCCTGCCGACAGAACCAATTGCTCGCCATTCGTTCCCTTGACGATGGTTGCGCTGACGCGGCCATCGGTTGCTGCTGCATTGATCGCATCGCGCAGCTGAGCCAGCGTGGACCCGGCTGCCACGGTGACGTTTAACTCTCGCGTGGCATCTGGTGTATACGGTGGCGTTGTGCCGGGGAGGGTGCCCAACTCGATTTTGAGGGTGCCGCCGGCAGCAAGCCCGGCTGTGACTGCCGCTTTGCCGGCAATGTTGGTGCTGTCCGGCGAGGTCAGCCGATGACCGGCCGCCAGTGCAATGACTTCCAGCGTGTAGTTGCCGGCGACGGCGCCAGTGGAAGCGGTGCCGGTGGCAATTGCCGTGTCGGCGACTGTGGCCTTGAACGTGGCATATTTGGCGCTGGCGGATTGTCCGGTGGTGGGAATGAAGCCACCAGCGGCAGTCTGCAATGAGGACAGCGCGGATTTCAGCGTTCCAATCGCTGAAATCCGCGACTGATAAGATGCTTCTTTTGACTGCAGGGCGAGCAGCGGTTGCTGCTCCACCTGCATGAGGCTGCTCAGAATGCTGTTAAGGTCTAGGCCAGAGCCTGCACCGAGAGATGAAATGGCCATGATGCGCCTCCGTATCGGGAACGGCTGTCAGTTTAAGCCTTTTGCTGGACCAACAGACCTTTCATCTTGTCGATTGCCTTGGCGATGGACAGCATTTCCTCGGACGGGAATTGACGAATGACGTCCTTGGTTGCCAAGTCGATGACCTTCACGACAGTCTTGCCGGTGTCGTCATCCAGATTGAACTGGATCGAGTCATTGATCGGCTTCAAAAAGTCGTTGACCTGCTTGACGGCATCTTCAAGCTCCTGGCGGCTGGCTTCTGCTTTCTGCGTTTGCGGGACCGACTGTTCAGTCTGCACTTTGGTCGCACTGCTTGCCTGGCTGGCGAAGGCTTGACGCACTTCCGCAGGGGCGGCCTCCGCAGCGACCGGCCGACCGGTGACACCGGGTAGCGCGTTGCTGTTGATAGGTGAGATGTTCATTGCCAACTCCTTAGATTACGGGCAAAGGGCGCGGGGCGTTTCCGCCACCGCGCCCGGTTGGTTTCAGCCAGGCGCGGGGCCGGGCTTTACTCAGGTTAGCCGCGCAGCAGGGTCAGCACATTTTGCGGCAGGGCGTTGGCTTGGGCAAGCATTGCCGTACCGGCCTGTTGCAGGATCTGCGCACGGGTCAGGTTGGCGGTTTCTGCAGCGAAGTCAGCATCCTGGATGCGGCTGCGGGAAGCAGAGAGGTTTTCCGACGACGTTTGCAGGTTGGTGATCGTGGTTTCGAAGCGGGACTGCAAGGCACCGAACTTGGCGCGTTCGCCGGTGACCAGCGCGAGGGCGGAGTCCACCGTCTTCAGGGCATCGGTCGCGTTCAGGAAGGTGGTTACGTCCAGAGCCGAAACCTTGTTCAGTGTCGAACCAACCGTGGCAGCACCGACTGCACCGAGAAGATTGGTACCGGCAGCAGCTTGAACCAGCGAGAAGGACTTTTGCGAGTCGAACGTCACTTGACCCACGACGAACACGCCATCAGCGGTCGTGTCAGCAGCCAGCGTACGGGAAGTACCCAGAGCGGTCGTTTGGTCAGCCTTCAAGCCCTGAACGACAACGGTGCCAGCGTTGGCGGTGGCCGTGTCTTGAACCTGAATATTGGCACCGGTTGCGCTGCTGATGATAACTGCACCGTTGGAGCTGTTCAGGGAAGCAACCAGGCCAGTTTTGGCGGACTTGTCGTTGAATGCTGTAACAGCAGCAGACAGGCCGTCTGCGGTATTGGTCGCAGAAATGCTGAAGGTAATGGTTTCGGCCGTGGTGTTGTCACCAATGACTTTGAGGTTGTAGGAGCCGGCAGCGCCGAATGTCAGAGAGACGTCGTTACGGGCGGTAGCGGTTACACCGGTGTTGCCGGATTGCGTATTGACCTTGGTGGCGATCGAGGCTGCGCTATCGGTCGTGGCAACAGCGATGGTCTTGGAACCGATATAGCCGTTGACGTCGAAGTTGCCGGCGGTCAGCGAGGTGGCTTCTGCGCCTGCTGCTGCGAGTGCGCCAACACCGAGACCGGCGGTACCGGTACCTGCTGCGCCAACCTGGTTGTTACCGTAGGTCGTCGTACGCAGGTTTGCCGTGCTGGTGCTGATCGTCTGGTTCGCGTTGGCGCCAACCTGGAAGGCTGCCGTGCCGAAAGAACCATCGAAAAGATTCTTGCCGTTGAACTGGGTGGTGGTCGCGATGCGATCAAGTTCCTGGGCCAACTGACCAACTTCGTTCTGGATCGCCTGACGGTCACTGCCGGAATTGCTGGCATTGGCAGACTGGACGGCCAGTTCGCGGATACGTTGGAGGATTTCGCCGGCGGAGCTGAGCGCGCCTTCGGCCGTTTGCGCAAGGGAGATACCGTCGTTTGCGTTACGTGCGGCTTGGTTCAGGCCGCGGATTTGCGACGTGAAGCGTTCGGAAATGGCCAGGCCAGCAGCGTCATCCTTGGCGCTGTTGATGCGGAGGCCGGTGGAAAGGCGTTGCAGGGACGTCGACAACGAATTTTGCGAAGCATTCAGATTGCGTTGGGAGTTCAGCGACGCGATGTTGGTGTTGATTACTTGTGCCATTTTCAATCTCCTTGAATCAGTTGATCTTTAGGCTGGCGTTCTCCGCCTGCCGCTTTAAATCTGGGTGGGGCAATCAATTTGTTCCACCGTTGAGTCAATTAACGGAAGTGGCAGAAAAAACTTTAGCGATATTTTTGGTGTTTTTGGTTTGGCCGAAGAAATAGAGCCGTCAGCCGGGCGGGGGCTCAGGTCCCGCTGGCGACGACGCGGTTCTTGCCGGTTTGCTTGGCTTGGTACATGGCTTCGTCGGCGCGCTTGATCACGCTGGCCTGATTGTCGGTTGGCAGCAATTGCGTGACGCCGGCGCTGAAGGTAATCAGGACTTTTTCGTTGTCGTGCAGGAAGAATTTCTTGGTCAGTTCGCGCTGGAGGCGGGTGAGGGCATTGACCGCGTCGTTGAGCGGGGTGTCGGGCAGAAGGATGATGAATTCTTCGCCGCCAAAGCGGGCGACGGTGTCTTGCGGGCGAAGGGCATCGCGGCAGGTGGTGGCGAGGTGGATCAGCGCTTGGTCACCGGTGTCGTGGCCCATCGAGTCGTTCAGTTTCTTGAAGTTGTCGATGTCAATCAGCGCGACGCACAGCGAGGTTTCGTGACGCGTGGCGCGGGCCGCTTCCTTGGTGAAGATTTCCTCCAGGCCGCGGCGATTGAGGACGCCCGTGAGTTGGTCGTGGCGGACGAGGTCGCTGGTAGTTTCGAGCTCGCGTTCGAGTTCTTTGATGCGTGCTTCGGATTCCTGGACCTTTTGCTGCGTCTGCCGCAATTCGTCGCGCGAGCGCTGGGCGTTGATCTGGATGGTGCGGGTTTCGCGCATGACTTCGCCGAGCACGTTTTCCAGTTCGGAGATGTCGTTGGCGGAGCTGATCTTTTCGGCGCAGCTTTCAATCTTGTCGTGATAGTCGGACGTCGCTTCGGCAAAGTCGGCCAAGTGGTCGACGAAGCCGGCCAGCATGTTCTTGATGGCTTCCCGGGCTTCGGAGAGGCTGGCCTTGAGCTGACTTTGCTTGTAAAGCACTTCTTTGAGGCGCCGTTCGGCATCGTCGAGCCCTCGCTGCGAGAGCGGCTTGTCGATGATGTCGCGCACGACCTCGATCTGGCCGTGCAACCAGTGGTCGTCGAGCACGAGTTCCGAGATGTTGCCAACCAGCAGGCGCAGAATGCCGAGCAGGCTGTGGCGGAGTTCCGTCTGGTCTTCGGCCAGCAACTCCAGCTTGAAGGCAAAGCGTTTGAGGCGGGTCAGGAATTCCTGAAGCTGCGCCGGGGTGACGGCGCTACGGATGTCCTTGGCGAGCAGCCTGGCATCGGATGAGAGCTGCGGGCTTTCCATCAGCTGGGTGGCCATGGCCGTTTCCAGCGTGAAGGCGAACAACTCACGCAGCTCGGAAAGCAGCTCATTGCCGCGCGATTCCGGTTGTCTCACGGTCAACCCGGAATTTTGGCCAATTTCGGAATTGCTCGTTTCGCCAGTGTCCTCAGCCTCGACAACGCTGGCGGTTTCGGATGCCCTGCCTTGCCCCCAAGAGCGGAGCAGGTTCTGCAGCCGCGTGAACAGCGTGTCCGGATTGCTCACGGCGCTTGTCAGGATGTGTTCCAGCGACTCGCGTTTGCGGGCGGAGGTCAGGCCGGGGTGCTTGGCATCCCATTGGCGCAGCAGGTCGGCAATCAGGTCGGACCAGCCCAGCTTTTGCGATTCGGCCAGCCCCGCCACAAATTCACTCAGATATTTCTTGTAGTCATCCCAGTTGGCTAATTTGACCGCTTCATCCAGTTGGCGGGCGAGACGCAATTGGTCCGGCGACGATTTCGGCAGCGCTGCAGCCAGCGAGCGCAGCTGGTTTTCCGGAAACGAGTCGCCGGCGGGCTTGGTCCCCGCAATCTCATGATAGAGCGTGAGGTAGTTGTCCGGCGACGGGGGAATGCGTCGAGCGGCCAGAAGGCGCAGGGTTTCGCGGGCAATTTCGAATGGATTGGTGAGTGTGCTCATGACGAAATTTGAATGTTCAGGCTATAATCGCGCCCCATTGCTCGGGCCCCCGTAGCATGAAGGTCGTGCAGTTGATTTGTAATCATCAGGTAGCGGTTCGATTCCGTTCGGGGGCACCAGTAAAACCAAACAGTCAGGCCATTCTTCGGAATGGCCTTTTTGTTTTTCTGGTGGCGTGCAGTGGCTGGCTGGGTTCGCCAATGAAGGTCGTTGGGTCGGATTGAATTTTCCTTGAATCATACCTGCATGGCGGGGGTGTGTTGAGAGACTTGGTATTTTCCACTGCTCTTTGCTCAACTGAATTCCAAAACACATACCCACATTGAATTTAGGGGTAATATTCCCCCGTTCTAAATGCTGGGAGCGTGCTGATGTTTTTCAATAAGCTCAGTGGCCTTGTTCGTGGCCAAAGTGACTCATTGCCAACCCATCGATTTGTCGAAAAGGTCGTGTCGACGCTAGGGGAGTCGATCACCGCGGCGACCAACTTCGAGCCGACTTTGTCGCAAGCCCTGCATGCCGCAGAGCTTTACTATTACCAGCAGATTCAGGCCATCCCCGGCCCGTTCGACATTTCGGCGAGCGAGCCCCGGGAAAGCGCCTTCTTCAAAACGATTTTTCCGGCGCCGGAAGATGTACAGATTGCGCTTGGTCGGAGCATCGAGGTGCGCGACTTCTTGCCGGCGCTGGTCAAGGATGGCAAGGAAGAGTTTTTCGGTCTGCTCGGCGTCCGTGAGAAAACAGCGCGCGATGGCGAAGCCAACCTGCTGTTCGCGGATCACACGATTCGCAGCATCGGACACAGCGAGGATTATTGCCGGGAGAGCCTGCGCAAGTCGTGCCTGCATCGGCTGATCGGACAGTTTCGCGAGCATGTTGATACCTTGCGCGTGCGGGGTCAGATGCCTGCATCCGCCTGGAACATCGAGAATCGGATCACCTCGGGCGACAGCGCTTCGGGCGACATGGTGCTGGCCAGCGACGCGTTGCAGCCGGACAGCTTGCTCAAGGGTTTGGTCGCCTGGCTGGAAAGCCCGGAAAATCACCTGCGTATCGAGTCGAGCAATATTGTTTTGCCGGATCAATCGGGGGGCGGGACGGAACTGCCGGTGATGCGCTGTGCAGACCGTCGCCACTGGGTGGTCAGTCTGGTTCAGGTGCCGGTTCAGGATGCCCTCGCTGCGCTGGCCAGCGAGTCGCGCTGCCATCGCTACATCCTGATTTAGGGTTTCCGGTTTCTTGCGCAGCGGTCTGCCATTCAGACGGAACCGTTTGAGTTTCTTTTTATCGAACGATCAGGCGGCTGTCGCTTGCTTCGTCGGAAAAGGAATTCACATGGAAGCCAATCTTCATTCGATGGGCAATCTGTTTGCCCAGCTCGGTCTGCCGGACGATTTGCCCGCCATCGAAAGCTTTATTGCCAGCCATCGACCACTCGGTGAGGGCGTGGCCCTTTATCGTGCCCCGTTCTGGACGGCATCACAGCGCACTTTCCTGAAGGAGGAAATCATCGAGGACGCCGATTGGGCGCCGGTGATCGACGAACTCAATGGCCGGCTGTCGTGACGGTTTGGTCGGTATCGGGCGGTAAACGGGTTTCGTAAGGCCGGGCCGCGAGTTGATGCCAGCCGACACCGTTGGGTTTGGCCTGCAGTGTCCAGCGTACGCGGGCTGCCCAGCGAAATAGCCAGGAAGGAACCAGTTGCCTCGCCATCAGTTCGCTGGCCGCGAGCGGAATCGGGTGGCCGTTGGCGAGTGCGTTCGCTGCCATTTGCAGGGCGCGGATGGGCCCCCGGAGCAGGACGCGGGATGATCGAAGCGGGCGTCCGTGGATGATTTCACCGCCGCCCAAGGGCAGCCCACCAGCCCAGATGAGTTGGTTCTGGTGAGCGAAATTGCGCAGCAGGCGCATGGCGATCCGGGAGTGAATCGCTTCGGGGTACCCGCAGTTGATGATGCCGCAGACGCGACGAAGTGCATGAACCTTGGGGTCGAGATGCACCGTGAGTTGTTCGAGCGCCCGGCAGACCAGGCTGGGCAGGCCGTCAACATACAACGGTGCCGCGATCACCAGCAGATCTGTGTCTAACATCGCCTGCAGGGCGTCGTCGGTGGCTCTTCCTGGCTTGATGAACTGGCTGGCGTAAACGACCGTCGTCGCGACTTGGGCATCGTTCAGGCCGGCGATCAGTTCGCGGGCCAGCGATTCCGAGGTGCTGCTGCCCTTGGGGCGGGCGCTACCGATCAGCAGCGTCGCCGAACGTGGCGCCGGTGGATCGCCGGCATTGAGCGGATCGGCAGCGCAGGCGAGCATGAGTGAATCGGCATCCGGCGCCGGGTAGGAGCTGCTCGTCCCCCTCGCCGGCCCGAGTGCGCTGCGAAGCGCTTGGCCCAGTTTGTCTTGCCAGTCGTCCGCCTTGGTCGACACGAGTTGCGTAAAGACGGCCGGGGACTGGAGGTTGATCGCATTGCCGGCGGCCATCTCGCGAAAAATGTTGGCCGCTTCGTCATCAATGCGCTCGGCAAGGCCAATGACGAGCAGACGGGCGTAGCGTTGATAGCGCGGGAAATGCCGGGTCAGGCCGTCCTGCTCCTTGAAAAAAGGGTGAATCAGGCCGAGCAGCCGATCCACCGCTTTCTTGAGTTCGGCTGAGTACCCGCCGAAAACGATCGGGGTCAGAAACACCACGAGATCGGCCGTTGTCATGGCTTCCATGATCTCGCCGATGACGTCGCGGGTGCGGCAGACCCCGGGCGTCTTGATCCAGCATTCGAAATCCCCGAGACAGGGGGCTATCTGATGATCCGCCAACGGAAAGCGGCGCACAGTCGCGCCAATGTCTCCGGCAGAATTCGTCAGAAATTCACCAACAGGCATGTCGCTGGGCGTGCCGTCCAGGATGACCACATTCATTGAATTGGCAGCTCCAGAGCAAGTGAAGAGGGCCATTCTTCCATGAATGGGCCTTGTGTGTCATGTAAATGTCATTTTCTGGCGCTGCGTCGGGGGGGCAGGCCTGTCGTGGGCGGCAAACCCGCGAATTTGACGGTCAACCGGAAATTTTGGCCAAAATCGAAATGTTCGGAAAAGTCGAGTGGCAGCCGACTCGGGTGCGGTGGCCGAGCGCGCAAGGCCGCAATTGCCTTTTGCCTTGGTGCCATCTAATGTGCGCTACATCTTTATAGCGTTTGCTACCCGACATGCCTTCCATTCATCCCGTTGCCCTCTATTGCACGGCTGCGCTCGGCGGCCTGCTTTTCCTGCTAGGTCTGGCCGTCTCCATTCAGCGCTTCAGAGCCGGCGTTGGAACGGGGCTGGCGCCGGAACGCGATGCCCTGCTCAACAAGGTGATCCGGGCCCATGCCAACACAGCCGAGTTCGCACCGTTTCTTGCGGTGCTCTTTCTCTATTTCGGCTGGCGCGGGGTGTCCGATCTGGTTGTCGGATTGATCGTCGCGGTGACCGTATGCCGATTCCTTTTAGTCATCGGCATCATATTTCCGCCCAGCCTGGCGCGGCCGAACCCCTTCCGGTTTATCGGGGCGCTCGGAACCTACCTGCTGGGCGCCGCGTTGTGTGTCGCCATGGTGGCGGGGCTATAAGGAATAGCGGTCTATTCAGCTTGCGCCGATTCCTTGTAGCCGAGGCGATGCGACAGGCTCTTTGCCGCTTCAAGCATGGCCTTGGCGACCGGCCCATCCCATTCCACGTCGAATTCACCGACGGTGCCCAATGAAGTAATGGCTGCAACCATGCTGCCGGAATGGTCGTAAACCGGCGCGCTAAAGCCGTTGATACCCGGTGTCAGGCTCCCGGAGGCACGGCTGATGCCGTGCGAGCGGATTTCAGTCAGGCTCTTTTCGAGTTGCCGGCGAACGGTGGTGATGGCCGTTTTGCTCGTCTCGGAAGCATTCTTGAGTTCGTCGTCCAGCATTTTCTTCAGGAAAGGCGAACGATAGAACGCGGCAAATGCCCGTCCGGTTGCCGAATTGCACAAAGGCAAAATCGTGCCGGGACGCAAGGTGATCGTGATCGGTCCGCCGGCATCGACAATCCGTACGATCGTCGCGCCATGATTCCCCCAAACGGCCAGCGCGACCGTTTCATGAATCTCCTCGCACAAAGCCTCCAGAATCGGGCCGGAGAGGCGAACCGGATCCAGCCGCCCGAGGCCGGAGAGGCCAAGCTCCAGCGCGTAAGCCCCCAAATCGTAGCGACCGCTGCCGGAATCCTGTTCAACGATCCCGATCCGCAGGAAACTCACCATGTATCGATGCGCCTTGGCGGCGGGCATGCCCGCACCCTTCGCAATATCACGCAACATCATCGGACGATTGGTCGCAGCCAGAACATTCAGTAAGCGGAATCCAACTTCGATCGACTGAATCCCCTGACGGTCGCTAGCAACTTTGGTGGCCATAATGATTTCGATAAATGTAAAACGCACATTCTATGCATCTATGAGCCATTTGAGGTGGCGAATATAATGCCGAAGCAAACATATAAGGGAGGTTCTATGCGGGCAGTACTGGTTGCAAATCCAAAGGGTGGGGCCGGCAAAACAACGCTAGCAACGAATCTGTCGGGCTATTTCGCCAACAAAGGCAAAAAGACGACCTTGTGCGATCTGGATCGCCAACAGTCCTCCCTGCGCTGGATGGCCTTTCGCGACCCGGCACTCCCCGCGATCACCGGCTACTTTGCCGGTAACCAGATTTCCACGAACCTGCCCAGGGAGGCAGACTGGGTAGTCGTCGATGCGCCCGCCGGTCTGCAGGGCTACAAATTGACCGAGTATCTCCGGGCGGTCGATAAAGTGGTCGTCCCGCTGGTTCCCTCGGTCTTCGACATGGCGGCCACCGAAGACTTCCTCAATTCGATTCGCAGCGAACTTCGCGGACAGCGCGTCAAGGTCGGTATCGTTGCCATGCGTGTCGATCCCCGCACCAAGGCGGCCAGCATGCTTGAAGAGTTCCTCAAGCACTTCGATATCCCCATCGTGGCCTATCTGAGAAACACCCAGAACTATGTGAATGTTGCCGCGGCCGGCGCCACGGTATTCGATCCGCCCAAAGCCCGTCATCGTCGCGATGTCGAACAATGGTCGGCCCTGGTTGAGTGGATCGAAAAAAAATAGTCCGCAAAATCGCCAATTGTTCTTGACGCATCGTCCAGGTGTCTGGATAATGCGCCCTCTTTCTGACGGACGCGGGATGGAGCAGTTGGCAGCTCGTCGGGCTCATAACCCGAAGGTCGCAGGTTCAAGTCCTGCTCCCGCAACCAAACAAGCATATATAGATAGCTTGTGAGGCCGAAAAAAAGAGTCAAAAAATTCTCTGAATTGCTTGACTGAGGTAGAGAAGTTGTTCATAATCTCGCCTCTCTGCTGCAGGCGGTAAGCGTGTAGTGGTGCTGATCTTTAACAAATTGGACAACCGATAGGTGTGGGTGTCTTGATGCGAAAGCGACGCGAGTCGCAAAAAGTATTAAGGCAATCACACGGATGGAGAGATCCATCGAGGTAGAAGTAAAAATTCTACCGTCAGTGAATTGTGAGTATTAAGTTGGATTGAACTGAAGAGTTTGATCCTGGCTCAGATTGAACGCTGGCGGCATGCCTTACACATGCAAGTCGAACGGCAGCACGGGTGCTTGCACCTGGTGGCGAGTGGCGAACGGGTGAGTAATGTATCGGAACGTACCTTTCAGTGGGGGATAACTATCCGAAAGGATAGCTAATACCGCATATTCTGTGAGCAGGAAAGCAGGGGATCGCAAGACCTTGCGCTGATTGAGCGGCCGATATCAGATTAGCTAGTTGGTGGGGTAAAGGCCCACCAAGGCTACGATCTGTAGCGGGTCTGAGAGGATGATCCGCCACACTGGAACTGAGACACGGTCCAGACTCCTACGGGAGGCAGCAGTGGGGAATTTTGGACAATGGGGGCAACCCTGATCCAGCCATGCCGCGTGAGTGAAGAAGGCCTTCGGGTTGTAAAGCTCTTTCGGCCGGGAAGAAATCGCATGGGTTAATACCCTGTGTGGATGACGGTACCGGCATAAGAAGCACCGGCTAACTACGTGCCAGCAGCCGCGGTAATACGTAGGGTGCGAGCGTTAATCGGAATTACTGGGCGTAAAGCGTGCGCAGGCGGTTTTGTAAGACAGGCGTGAAATCCCCGGGCTCAACCTGGGAACTGCGCTTGTGACTGCAAGGCTAGAGTACGGCAGAGGGGGGTGGAATTCCACGTGTAGCAGTGAAATGCGTAGAGATGTGGAGGAACACCGATGGCGAAGGCAGCCCCCTGGGCCGATACTGACGCTCATGCACGAAAGCGTG
>Ga0316605_10000081_pt1 | contig 106364 bp, 85 predicted proteins | sample OWC_soil_day20_n_FD_207666 | JGI IMG/M metagenome (GOLD analysis project Ga0316605, IMG submission 207666) | Wetland soil microbial communities from Old Woman Creek delta, Ohio, United States - OWC_soil_day20_noCT | ecosystem: Environmental > Terrestrial > Soil > Wetlands | place: USA: Ohio...
ACGAGAAGACTCTCTCTGGAAGGGTTAGTGTTATGGGAATGCTGTCTATTGAGTTAACGCCAACATTATTGTTGATATAACTTGCTTTCCTATGGGTGCTGTCGGTGGTTAGTTCTGTGGGGGTGATACTTAAAGAAAGACTGTCGCCCTGAGATTGTTGGGGTTTTATCCATAATGAGGGATTGAAAAGGGTTTGAGAATAAAGTGTGGGTATTAAACTCATGAAGAAAAATACACAAACGAATGATAATAATACTCGTTTCATAATACTAAAAGGGTTAATTATTAATTTTTTGAATATTTGCGGCAAACATAGGAAATAGTTTTTAAACCTGCAAATTAATTTTGCAGGTTTTTTGATAAATATTTTCAATGCATTGATTTTAAGTAATGTAAAATTATGTTAATTTAAAAATATATTGCTATTTAATTTGATATATTTTTAATTATGATTGATGTTTTTTGGAATAAGCTAAGGATAAAGTAAGATAAGCTTATTATTTATTGTTGACTCCATATCCAAAAAGAGAGAAATCGCTAAGGGTAGGGTCTTCAGGAAAAACTTCTTTTAGTTTGACAGTTATTTCAAGAGCTGTTTGCATATTGGCTTGTTTTGACTTAGTCAGGTTTAGCAAAAGGGCTTGCTGATGTACATGTGTGTCAACTGGAATTATTAAATCTTCTGGTTTTAGAATTGTCCAAATGCCTAAATCAACTATATTATCATTTCTAACCAACCAGCGAAGCAACATACAAAGTCGTTTGCAGGCTGATTTTGTGTTTATTGGAATACCTTCAACGTCTTTAAAGATTTCAATTATTATTTCAATAACCTCTAAGCAAGGATTTGAATTAATTTTATCTTGCTCAATGTTTTTTTGTTTTAGTTTCAGCTCTTTTTCTATTTTTTCTTCAAGCGAATTATTGTTCTCTTGAATATAGATTTTGTGTAATGTGTTGCAAAGGTTGTAGAAGTCGTTGTGTTTGTAGAAACGATAGAGGGATTGATAATTGTTTTTGTGTTTTTCGAAACCTCTTTGCTTAATATATTCAAATGGGCTGTTGGAGTAGTTGAGGTTAATTTCTTGATGAATTAAATTCAGGGTTTGAAGAATTGCTTTTCTATTGCCATAAGCCAGCCAGGAGCTAATAAAGGAGGAGATTTCAATATCCTGTTTTTTTGAATATTGATGAGGAAAACTTATAGGATCAGTTTCAATAAAGTCTTTGGTGTTATATGTCTTGGCATATTCAATTAGAAGTGTGGCTTTAGCTTTTGAAATCATGTAGGGGAACAAAAATATTTAGTAGTTTCTTATTGATTCGTAAAGCAAGTCGTGAATATTTGTCCTAATATTTTTTTTAGAAAGCTTGCCATTGTTTTGATCAGGATAAACTCTATTTGCAAGGAATACAAATGTTAAGTTTTCCTTTGGTTCAACCCAAAAATAAGTTCCAGTAAATCCAGTGTGACCAAAACTTTCTTTAGAAGCGTATTGTGAACATGGAGATGAATTTCCCTGCTCTTTTGGCACTGGCTTGTCAAATCCCAACACTCTTCTGCTGTTTTTGAAATATGCTGTGTTGAAAAGCTTTATTGTACTTTCATTTATATATCTATGATTATTATACACTCCTCCATTAAGTAGCATTTGGCAAAGTTGAGCAATATCCATAGCATTGGCAAAAAGTCCAGCATGACCAGCAACTCCTCCAAACATTGCAGCAGCTGGGTCGTGAACATAACCTAAAATTTGTCTATGCCTAAAAGTATTATCCATTTCAGTTGGAGCAATATTTTTGTTTGAAAATCTTTCCAAAGGTTTATAGCCAATAAATTTTAATCCCATTGGGTCATAGAAATTTTCATATGCATAAACATTCAAAGGAGTCTTAGTAATATTTTCAATAACTTCACCTAAAAGTATAAAACCAAAATCGGAGTAAACATATTTTTTCTCTTTATTCAAATCAGTCTTAACTATTCTGTCTAAAATTGTTTTTTTGTATGATTTAAGAATGTAAAGGTTATCACATACTGGAACATATTTGTCTGAGTTTGGATTTTGAAATTTGTAGATAGAAGTTTTTAAATTATCGTCATTCATTGTAGCTTTATAGAATGCCTCCCATGCCTTTAAACCAGCATTATGAGAAAGAACTTCTTTGAAAGTGATATTTTCTTTATTTGAGTTCTCTAAAATAGGAAGGTATTTTGAAAGTTTATCATCCAAATTATATTGTGATTCGTCGTAGAGTTTCATCATGGAAATTGTAGTGCTCATAACCTTAGTAACTGAAGCAACATCATAAAGAGTGTTATTATTTACTTTTTGAAGAGAATCGTAAGTTAAATAGCCATAAGATTTTTCGTAAACAAGTTTATTATCTTTATAAACCACAATTTGACAACCAGGATAAGCCTTGTCTTTTATTCCTTGATTTGCAATGCTGTCAATTTTCTTGAAATAAAGAGGGTTCATATGAGCATCATTGCAATTAATATAACTCATAGCTTCGTCATCAAAACGCAATCCTAAATTAACCTTATAGTTTTCTGAGCATGTAACTGGAAGTTTACCTCTAACATCAATTTTCCCAAAAATACTTTTAGCCAAAGAAATTTGTAAAGCAGGTATATTTTCATAACCTACAAGTATTGCTTTAATATTTTTTAAACTATCTATTAATTGAAGAGAGTAGGGGTTCGCAAAAAGAGCAAGAATGGTTTTTTCGTTTTTCTGCAATTGATTCAAGTTCTGTATTGAAGTGGAATCTATTCCAAAGTTAGTTTTAATACCTCTTTTTATATTTCCACAAATTGTAGCAACAACATAATCATAATCAATAAGTTTTCCTTCAATATTACTTAATGTGTCATTAGCTCCTAATTTAAAAACATCAACATCACAATAGTCTTTAATTGTTGAAGTAAAAGGATTAATATCTCCATTTCCCAACTGTACTACAGCAATTTTTATATTATGTCTGTCATAAATAGGAAGCATATTGCAATCATTCTTTACAAGAGTAATTATGCTTTCTGACAATTGAGTTGTTATATCTTCAGCTTGTTTAATCAAATTATCATTTGGAACGGATAATACTTTAATTTCATCATCAAATAACCCCAATTCATATTTCAAATTAAGAACTTTCTTGCATTTTTCATCAATTTCTTCAATACTAATTCTATTATCTTTTATTGCTTGTAAAATTGCACTTACAGCCTTATATGCATCATTAGGCATTAATAAAATATCTACTCCAGCCATTAGAGACAATACTTCAGCTTCACCATTAGAGTATTCGTTAGTAACACCTTTCATTGTTAGTGCATCTGTAATAACAATTCCATTAAAACAAAGTTCATTTTTTAAATAATCAGTAATAACTTCTTTGCTTAGAGAAGAAGGGAGTTTTTCATTAGGTATAAGAGATGGAATATTCAAATGACCAACCATAACCATTTTAGCTCCTCTTTCTATTCCATAAATGAAAGGATAGGAGTCAACAGAATCTATGAAATCCTTGCTATGACTAATTGTTGGTAAAGAATAATGAGAATCTGTTTCAGTGTCTCCATGACCAGGGAAATGTTTTAAAGAACCTAAAACACCATTATCTTGCATCCCTTTCATATAAGCCCATCCAAGTTTGGCAACTCTTTCTTTGTCTTCACCAAATGAACGAAAACCAATTACAGGATTTTTTGGATTTAGATTAATATCAATTGTAGGTGCAAAATTAATATGAATGCCTAAAGACTTTGCTTGAAGAGCAATATTCTTACCCATTTCGTAAATTAAGGAATCATTTTCTGTTGCTCCAAGAGTAATTTGAGTAGGATAAGAATATGAGTCAGTTAATCTCATTGCTAAACCCCATTCTCCATCAATGCTTATTAAAAGAGGAGTTTTGGCAACGGAATTATATTTCTTATTCAATTCAATTAAATCATTTGAAGTACCCTTGAAAAAACAAACTCCACCAATCTTTAAACTATCTATGCTTTTTGTTATATCATTAATGCTTGAATTCTTGGTATTTGCATCTGAGCCAATTATAATTAACTGTCCAATCTTTTCCTCAATAGACATTGAATTAAGTTTATTGCTTACAAAAGCTTCTTGTTGAGAAAGTTTTGCAGGACTTGGTTTTCTTCCAGTTGCAGAAACACATGAAAAAAGTAAAATACTTAAAGAGAAAGAAACAATAATTAATTTGTACTTCATTTTAATTTATTGATTGGTGATGATGTTTATAATTGTGCAAAGATAATGAAAATAGATGTATTGTTGTATGTGAATTTGGAATTAATATAAACAAAAAGAGCTGTCAAACTTAATTTGACAGCTCTTAAAATTTTCAATAAAAAATTATTTAGAAGCAGAAACTATAACAATAGCTGCTTGTTGAACTCTTGATTTGTAAGCAGGGTTAGAAACGCATTCTTTTACTTTAGCATCTCTTGAAGCAACTTCTTTCTTAAGAGTTAACCATTCTTCAAGATTTTTTGGAGAATTAGCTTTAACTTTCTTTGCACTTTGAAGTCTTGTTGCATATCCTTCGTATTCAGCAACTAATTTTTCGCAAGGATCAACTTTTGGTTGTTCTTTTTTTGCTGGTTTTGCTGCTGGTTTAGCAGTTGTAGTTGCTTTTGCAGGAGCTGGAGCAGGAGTAGCTACTGGTTCTTCAACTGGAGTTTCTGTTTCTACAGCTGGAGTTTCAATTGCTGTTTCTGTTGGAGTTTCAACAGGTGCTTCTTTCTTTCCACAAGCTGCAACTAATGCAACTAATGCAATACCTAATAATAAGTGTTTTACCTTCATAATTTTTTTAATTTTAAAATTAGTAATCATAAATTTGACATTGCAATAATACAACAAATTTTCAATTTAGCAAGAGTTTAATAGAAATAAAAAATAAGAGATTTGAATGTTTATTTGTTTTGAATTTTGGAATCAATAAGTTAAATGTGAAAAAAATGTTTGACAAAAATAATTTTGATTATTTAATACTTCTCCCAATTGTCACATTGTATGAGTTTTGTTGTATAGTATTATCAAAAAAGATTATTTGCTAATGTAATAAAAACAATTATTGTAATTTTGCTCCATAAATTTTAAAAGGATATGAAAATAGTAAGTGTTGAACCAATAGGAATTAGTGTTGAAAAAGCAGAGCAAATAAGAAAAGAATTTTTAGATTTAGGGCATGACTTTCATTGTTATATGGATAGAAAAGAAGATGAAGAAACTTTGAAAGAAAGAATGCATGAAGCTGATATTGTAATAATCTCTAATATTAAATTAAGTACTGAAGTTCTTAAATCTTGCACTAATTTAAAAATGCTTTCAGTTGCATTCACTGGTTTAGACCATATTGATTTGGATTATTGTAAAGAAAATAATATTATAGTTGTAAATGCTTCAGGATATGCAACTGTTGGTGTTGCTGAACTTGCAATTGGATTAATGATTGACGTTTATCGTCATATTACATTATTAAACCAAGATACAAGAAATGGTAAAACTAGAAATAACTTTTTAGGGCGTCAATTAAGAGGTAAAACTGTTGGAATTGTAGGGACTGGAGCCATTGGATTGGAAACAGCAATAATGTTGAAAGCAATGGGTTGTAATATTATTGCATGGAGCAGAACAGAAAAAGAAGAAGTTAAAAAACATAATATTAAACATGTATCACTTCAAGATTTAATGAAGCAGTCTGATATTATTTCACTTCACGTTCCTTTAACAAAAGAAACTCACCATTTAATTAACAGGGATTTATTATCTCTTTGTAAGAAAGATGCAATTTTAATAAACACTGCAAGAGGAAATGTTGTGGATATGGAAGCATTAGCTGAAAGTTTAAGAGAAGGTCTTTTGGCAGGAGCAGGTATTGATGTTTTTGAAACAGAACCTCCATTAGCTAAAAATCATCCACTAATAAATGTTCCTAATTGTGTTCTAACTCCTCATATTGCATATGCTACACGCGAAGCATTTGATATTCGAATTGATATTGTGATTAATAATATTAAATCAATGATTAATGGTTAGTGATTAATGGTTGATTTAGTTTTGTAATTGGTATCTTCCCCTTTAGGGGAATGAGGGTTAATTATAAAGATTTATTTCTTCTAAATTCTTTTGTCTTGATACAAAAGAAACAAAAAATCAAGACTGTTCACAAATAAGCTAAAAATTAAAGCCTTGAACTAAAAGTTTATAAACTCGCCTGCGGCTCAAACATATAACTTTCTTAACGTTCAAGACTTTAATTTTCTTTACGCTTATTTGTAAAAGGTCGGGGGTTATGTTTAGGCATTGAAATAATACAACTAAACAAATACACGACTAAACAATATTAATTATCCTTAAATATTTCATTTTGAATACGAATAGATTCTTGATGAATTGATTCAAAAATATCTTTAATAAATTCTTCGTCTAATTTACTGCCTTTTGCATTTTCCAATCTTTTTTGAATCATTTCGTCTAAACGTTTAATTTGCAAGATTGGAATATTCTTTTCTTTTTTAATTTTAGCAACCTCAATTGCTAAATTCATTCTTTGTTTTAAAATATCTAACAGTTCAAAATCAAGGCTATCAATTTCAGCTCTTAATGTTTTAATTGAATCAATTTTTTCAATGCTATTATTAGGAATAATAAGTTCTTCCAATAATTGTTTTAGCTCATAGGGAGTTATTTGCTGTTTTTTATCTGTTAGAGCTAAATCAGGGTTATTATGAACCTCAATCATTAATCCATTTAGACCAATATTTATAGCTGTTTGAGAAATATCCTTAACCAAACAACTTTTACCAGCAATATGGCTTGGATCACAAATAATAGGAATATCGGGGAATATTCTTTTTAGTTCTATAGGTATCTTCCAATAGGGGGTTTGACGATAAATGCCATTATCGGCAAATGAAAAACCTCTATGTATTGCATATATTTTACCATTGCAGCAAGATTTTATTCTTTCAATTGCTCCAACCCATAGTTTTATATCTGGATTTAGGGGGTTTTTGATGAAAATGGGGATATTTACTCCTTTTAAACTTTCTGCAATTTCTTGAACATTAAAAGGATTTGTTGTTGTTCTTGAACCAATCCAAATCCCATCAATAGAGTGTTCTAAGCATTTTTCAATATGTAAAGGAGTTCCAACTTCAGTCATCACTTTTAAAGGAGTTTGTTTTTTTACTTCAGAGAGCCAACGCAAACCCTTAACTCCAACTCCTTCGAAATGATTTGGTCTTGTGCGAGGTTTCCAAATGCCTGCCCTAAACCAATTTATGCCACCAATAGTGCTTATTTCTTTAGCTGTACTTAAAATTTGTTCTTTTGATTCTGCAGAACAAGGTCCTGCTATTAATTCAAGCACAACTCAAAATCATGATTTAAAGTTAAACTTTCAAATCTTTCGCAATTTGCATAAGAAAGAATAGTTGTGAAAACTTTATTGCTAGGAAGTAATGAAGTTTCTTCTTGATTTGAACTTTCATTTTCAAAAAGATCTTCTTCCCACGATGTTAATAAATCAAATATGTAATTTTCTGCCATAAAAAAATTTGTTAGTTGCTTTTATTGGAAAACGACTAACAAATTTTATTATTATATGCTATTATCCTTTTAAGAATTTTTTACATATGTAAAACCATTGAGTTTTCTTCAGCCAAACGACGCATATTTATTAATGCATAACGCATTCTTCCAAGTGCTGTGTTTATGCTAACTCCAGTTTTGTCTGCAATTTCTTTGAAGCTTAAATTTGAATAATGACGTAAAACCAAAACTCTTCTTTGCTCTTCAGGAAGTTGACGAACAAGTTTCCTTACGTCATCATGAATTTGATTTTTTATCATTTTGTGTTCAATTGATTCTTCTCTGCTATCAATCACATCAAAGATATCAAAGCTTTCATCTGTTTTGATTGTAGGGAATCGTTGATTTTTGCGAAAATAATCTATAACCAAATTATGTGCAATTCTCATTGCCCATTGTATATATTTACCTTCGTTTCTATATTTTCCTCCTCTAAGAGTGTTTATGATTTTTATATTTGTATCTTGAAAAAGATCATCTGCAAGAGCTTTTTCTTTAACTAAAGAAAGAATGTAATTGTAAATTTTGCTTTGGTGACGAGATAATAGAATTTCAAAAGCTTGCTTATCATCTTGCATGAATGCAGAAACCAACTCATTGTCGCTCATTTTATCATATAACATAGGAAACCTCCTTTTTTATTATTTAAGTTTATATTGTTAAAAAAGTAATTTTCCTATTCGATAATCGTTGTTTTTTGATTTCTAAAATTATTTTATGGTGCAAAGATAAATATAAATTTTTAAAATGCAAGTATTGTGCTGATTTTTTTTCTAAAAATATTATCTTTGCACCCGAATAAAATGTATAAAAATATAAAGTATGAGATGTTTTAGAATAATTTTTATTGTTATATTTCTTTTTGGAGTAATTTCTTGTGGACAGGATAAAAAAGACAATAAAAACGAAATTAAAGATGAGTTAGCTCTTTTGGATGTGAAAATAAGGCAAGAGCCTAAAAATGCTGATTTATATTATGCTCGTTCTAAAGTTTTGTTAGAAAAAGGTAATATGAAGGAAAGTCTTATGGATATTCAAACCGCTATTGATTTAAATAAAAAAGAGGTTAAATATTACGTTAGAAAAGCTGATATTCTTTTTAAAACTGGAGAAACAACATTAGCTTTTGCTGCATTGCAGGAAGCTCAAAAGATAAATCCAAAATCTTCCGATGTATATTTAAAAACTGCAGAGATTGCTTTATTGTTGAAAGACTATGATAAAACAATGTTTAATGTAAATGAAGCATTAAAAATTGATAAATTAAGTGCACAAGCCTACTATTTGAGAGGATGGACATTAAAAGAAAAGGGAGATACAATTCATGCAGTTGAAAGTTATAAACAGGCAATAGAATTAAAGCCTGATTATGAAGAACCATTTGAAGAATTAGGTTTACTTTATGCACTTAAAGGAGATAGATTGGCAATAGATTATTTAACTTCTACAATCAACATAAATCCTAAAAACGTTAATGCAATGTATGCTTTAGGACTTTTCTATCAAGAACATTCAATGATGCAAAAGGCATTAGATACTTATCAACAGATTTTAACTATTAATCCAAAACATGCTGATGCACTTCATAATGTTGGGTACATAAATTTAGTTTATAAGAAATCCTATCAAGATGCATTAATTCTATTCTCTAAAGCAATTGAAGCAGATACTAATTTTTATCAGGCATATTTCAATAGAGGAATAACATATGAACATTTGAAAGATATTCCAAAAGCTCAATCGGACTTTAAAAAAGTATTAGAAATAAATCCAGAACATAAGTTAGCAAAACAACATCTGAAAAAATAGTATGAATTATTATAAAAAAAAATCAAAAAAAATATCCATATAAAAAATAAAGATGTAATTTTGCACGAACAATTAAAGAGGAAAAATGTTTGAAAAAATAAACATAAATAACACATTAAATAGTATCTATTACGATATTAAGAATTTTAGTTTTTACAATTAAGCGACTTTATTTTTAGTCGCTTTTTTTTTGGAATAAAATTAATAAACATATAAAAAAGCAAATTAAATGAATTTAAAAGGCAAAAATTTAATTTCAATTACAGATTACTCAAAGGAAGAATATTTAGATATACTTCGTTTGGCTGCAGAATTTGAAAAAAATCCTAAACAGGAAATTTTAAGAGACAAGGTTGTAGCTTCAATTTTCTTTGAACCTTCAACAAGAACTCGTTTAAGTTTTGAAAGTGCAGCTTCAATGTTGGGAGCAAAAGTTATTGGCTTTTCTAACCCTTCAGCAACATCACAATCAAAAGGAGAATCACTTCACGACACAATTAAAATGTTGTCATCCTATGTTGATATTATTGTTATGCGTCATTCTATTGAAGGAGCAGCACGCTATGCAGCAGAAGTTGCAAGTGTACCTTTTATTAATGCAGGAGATGGTGCAAATCAACACCCAACTCAATGTATGTTGGATTTATATTCAATTCTTAAAACGCAAGGTACTTTAGAAAACCTAAATATTGCCTTAGTAGGAGATCTTAAATATGGAAGAACAGTTCACTCACTTGTTCAAGCCATGAGTAATTTTAATGCAACTTTCCATTTAGTTTCTCCTAACGAATTGAAATTACCTTCTTCTGTTAAGATGCATATTAAAGATGCAAATCTAAAATATGAACAATACACTAATTTGGAAGATGTAATTCCATTTGCAGATATTATTTATATGACACGTATTCAAAGAGAAAGATTTTCTGATCCATTAGAATACGAAAAAGTAAAAGATTCTTACATTTTAGATTCAGCAATGCTAAAAGGATGTAAAGAAACTATGAGAATACTTCATCCACTTCCAAGAGTTAATGAAATTGCAACAGACGTTGACAAAACTCCTTATGCATACTATTTCCAACAAGCAAGAAATGGAGTTTATGTTCGTCAAGCACTAATGGCAGCAATTTTGGGAGTTAAGTAAAAAATTAAATTCATTGTGTCTTAAATTTAAAGATAAGGGATTAAAAAAGCTTAAAAATAAAAATAAAATGACAAAACAAAATAAGAAAGAATTAGTAGTATCTGCAATTGAAAACGGAACTGTAATTGATCATATTCCAGTAGATACAGTACTTATGGTATTAAGCATTTTGGGCTTAGATAAATACGAAGATGAAGTATTGATAGGAAACAACCTTAATAGTAAGAAATATGGCAAGAAAGGAATTATTAAGGCAAGAAACAAGTTTTTTGAACAAGAAGATATAAACAAAATAGCTCTTGTAGCTCCAAATGCAACTCTAATTGTGATTAGAGACTATGAAGTTGTAGAGAAAAAATTTGTTGAAATACCTAAAAAGATAGAAAAGATATTAAAATGTATAAATCCAAATTGCATAACCAATAAGGAAACAATCGAGACGAAGTTTAATGTTATTGAAGAAAAACCATTAAAAATTCAATGTCATTATTGCGAAAAAACAATGACTAACATTCGTTTTGCAGAATAGATAATATTTACTATCCAATTTCTTAAAAATAGAGATTATCAAGCAGTATTTTAAAACCATATTAAAAAAATGGTGGGCAACGTCTTTGGTTTTCTTCAAGATAATGATACCAGTAAGTATTATTATTAAAATCTTGCAGGAAACCAATGCGATGCCTTTCATCAGTCAAATTTTTGAGCCCTTAATGCATCCTTTAGGACTTCCTTCTGAGATGAGTTTGGTTTGGGTTACGTCAATGTTATCCAATATTTATGGAGGCATATTAGCTTTAAGCAGTATTTATGCCAATAATCCACTCACCATGGCTCAAATGACAACTCTAACAACATTAATACTATTTGCACATACTCTATTAATAGAAATTCCAATATGTAAAAAAGCAGGAACAAAAATATTACCAATATTTCTAATTCGTGTAGTAGGAGGATATGTTTTTGCTCTAATTTTAAATTTAATATATTCATCATTGGGTGTCTTTCAAAATCAAATAGCAATTCCTATGCTAACTCCCGATAATCTTTCTTTAGGTAACTGGGCTTTATTGGAGGTTAGAAAATACATAATAATTGCACTTATTGTATTGTCTTTAATAATCACTTTAGATATTTTAGAAAGAATAAAAGTGATTAGCATAATAAATAAGTTATTATATCCAATAATTAAACTTTTAGGAATAAGTGAGAAAGTTCTCCCACTCACCCTAATTGGAATGACATTAGGATTGGCTTATGGAGGAGGACTTATTATTACAGAATCTAAACAAAAGGATATTTCATCCAAAGATATATTTCTTTCATTGGCACTCTTAAGCCTTTTTCATTCAATAATTGAAGACTCTCTTCTTATGATAGGACTTGGAGCTTCTTGGACAGGAATATTCTTGTTCCGATTTGTTGTTTCAATCCTTGCAATGTTTGTAATTGTTAAGCTTGTAAATAAGCTACCTGTAAAATATTTTATGAGCACTTCTCGCTCAAAATAATCTAACTTTAAACAAACAATTTATTTGTTCGTTATTCAAAAAACTCTATTTTTGCAAAAATAAAAGTATTAATTATGAAAAAATTAGCATTTTATTCCATTTTACTATCTCTTGTAGCTTTTAGTTATAGCTGTGGAGGAGATGATGATACAACTACAACAAAACCTTCATCAAACCAAACATCCATATCAAACACAAATGTTAATCTGAAAGTTGGAGAAACAGCCAATGTTGTAATAAAAAATTACGATTCTATAGTTCTTGTAAATAATTCCAATATAGCTTCAATTGAAAAGATAGATTCATTAAATTATAGAATAGTTGGAAGAAAAGTAGGTAAAACATTTATAGATTTAAAAAATGTAAAATGCAATATTACAATCAATAGATATTATGCATATTTCAGAGATCCAAATCTATCATGGGGAGAAGGAAAAAATATTGTTAAATCTTATGAATTAAGAATTCTAAAAACAGATGAACCATCTTCACTACTATATCAAGAAAACAATAGTGTTTGTCTAAAATATGTTAATTATCTTTTTACTGATTACAAACTTTCAAGCATAAATATGTATTTTCTACCAGAAAAAACTATTGAAATCAGTAATTATCTTAACGATTATTATATTCAATCAGCTCAAATTGATCCTGAATATGATTTATACGAAAGTCCACTTCCAAAAACAGATCCAAAATTTTTCAATGTTAGAGTAAAAAAGACACCTGTTAATTTTAATAATGTTGATTATATACTTATAACACTTTCTAATCCAAACTAAAAGTAATTTAATCGTTTCTTAATTTAGTATTTATTCTCTCATAATATAAAAGGAGCATACAAACTATTGCTCCCAATCAATCATAACACTTTGTATAATCAAAATTGTACAAATAAAACTTTATTCCTATAAAACAAAATATAGAGTTAATATTCATAAAATAAGTGAACTAAATCTTTTTTTAATTTTTTCTTTTAAAATTAATACAAGATAAGAAAATTATTATTAAATTTGCCAATTAAACAAAAATACCGCCAGAGACAATAAAACTAATGTAACTGACGGTGCTTTGCTATTTTAGAAAGTAACTCAGTAAAATAAATGTTTGAACTTTGATTAAACTGATTATATGATGAACTATGAGTGTTAACCCCTAAATCCCCTAAAGGGGACTTTTGATGACACATAACGCATACCCAGTTCCCCTTTAGGGGGCAGGGGTGAAAAAGAAATATCAAGAAAAACAGCAAATCAGTACAATCTATATAAAAGACAAAAACAACTCAAAAACTAAACGACTAAACAAATCAACAATAAAAAATCATGAAAGGTATAGTATTAGCAGGAGGTTCGGGAACAAGACTTTTCCCAATCACTAAAGGTGTTAGTAAACAAATGCTTCCAATATATGATAAACCAATGGTATATTATCCAATATCAGTTTTAATGTTGGCAGGAATAAGAGAGATACTTATAATTTCAACACCTGAAGATTTGCCAGGATTTAAAAGACTATTGGGCAATGGTTCCGATTATGGAGTAGAATTTACCTATGAAGAACAACCTTCTCCAGATGGTTTGGCACAAGCATTTATAATTGGAGAGAAGTTTATTGGAAATGATTCTGCATGTTTGGTATTAGGGGATAATATATTCTATGGCCAAAACTTTTCATCAATGCTTCAAACAGCATTAAATGATGCAGAGAAAAACAATATGGCAACAGTATTTGGATATTATGTAAATGATCCAGAAAGATATGGAGTTGCAGAGTTTGACCAAGAAGGAAAAGTTCTTTCCATTGAAGAAAAACCAAAAGAACCAAAATCCAATTATGCAGTTGTGGGATTGTATTTTTATCCAAACAAGGTAGTGGAAGTTGCAAAAAATATAAAACCATCAGCAAGGGGAGAATTGGAAATAACCACTGTAAACCAAGAATTCCTTAAATCTCAACAACTAAAAGTACAACTCTTAGGACGTGGTTTTGCATGGTTAGATACTGGAACACACGATTCTCTTAGTGAAGCATCCACATTTATAGAAGTATTAGAAAAACGCCAAGGACTAAAAATTGCATGTCTTGAAGAAATAGCATATACAAAAGGCTGGATAGCCAAAGATAAACTTCAAGAATTAGCAAAACCAATGATAAAAAACCAATACGGACAATACCTTTTAGGATTAGTGAAAAACTAATTTTAATTACCCCAACCCCCTAAAGGAGGCTAGCCAGAACATATATTTATCCCTTTAGTGCAGAAGTAAAATATAGACAAGAGTTTTTTTCAGGATAAAGTTTAATAGTACTTGTTCCCCTTTAGGGGTTAGGGGTAAAAAAAGAAAACTAAATTTAAAAATAGTTCAAAAGGTGGAAATACTTTCAGGAGTAGTTCATGAAGTGCCTGAGGATATGCTCAGAGTTTTTGAAGATAGTGAAGAAATTCTAAAAATTTGGAATGGGTTAACTCCAATTCAAAGAAATGAATGGATATGTTGGACAACAATTGTAAAAAAGCAGGAAACAAGAAAAAAACATATTCAAAGAATGATTGAAGAATTAAAAGAAGGAGTAAAACAACCTTGTTGCTGGCCTGGATGTCCCCACAGACACCCAGAAAGAAAAACCTACTTTAAGAACATAAAAGAATACGAAGCAAAAAAGTAAGTAAGAAGCAAAAATTAAAGATTAATTAATAATTACAACTAAACGCCTAAACGCCTAAACAACTCAACAACTAAACCCCCACAACAATGCTCTACCTCTTCCTAAGTATTTTCTCAAGTATTGCAATTCTAATTATTTTTAAGGTTATTGGGAAATACAATATTAAGGTAATTCAACCAATAATTATTAACTATTTTGTAGCATCAATATTAGGATTTCTATCTGCAGGACTAACCCCTAAAGAAATCATAGAAATTCCAACAGATTGGATATTGCCAGGAGTTTTTATTGGAAGTCTCTATGTTTTTACATTCTTTCTTATTGGATATTCAACCAAAAAAGCAGGAATGGCATTAACAACCATAGCTTCCAAGATGAGCTTCGTTTTTCCAATGTTCTTCTCCATACTAATTGATGCTAATGATAATTATTCAAACACCAAACTCATACTATTACTAATGGCAATACTTGCAGTATTTCTATCAGTATATAAAAAGAAAACAAAAACAATAGACTCATTATTTATAATCTTACTGCCATTTATACTCTTCGTGCTAATGGGAATTGCTGATTCTCTTGTGAAGTTTGCTCAAAACTCATTTGTGAAAAATGAAAGTCAATCCTCAATCTTCTCGTTTCTAATTTTCTCCTTTGCTGCAATATGGGGATTAATCCTGATAATGTTTCAAAAAGACAAAAAAGAAATCATTCAATCAAAAGTATTAATTACAGGACTAATATTAGGAATATGCAATTTTGGCTCCCTCTACTTTTTTATAAATGCATTAAACTCCCTAACATTCAACAATTCATTAGTAATAGCCTTAAACAATATGGGAGTAGTCCTGTTTTCAATAATAATAGCCCTAAGCTTTTTTAAAGAAAAAATAACAAAACTAAACAAAGCAGGAATAGCATTCACAATAATAACATTTATTGCAATAATTGCTTTTTTATAAAGTAACACCCCCAACCCCCTAAAGTGGGCTTAACCAATATAACGAATATCTCCCTTTAGGGTAGGGTTAATACACATTTATTCCCCTTGTTTTTATGATAAAAGTTCAATAGCACAATTCCCCTTTAGGGGTTAGGGGTAAAAAAATCATGCAAATCATTATAAAACCATCAATGTTTTATGGAGCAAATCCAGAAATATTTGTAAAAGCAAAAGAGTTACGTGAAAACATGACTGATGCTGAGAAAATATTATGGAGTCGTTTGAAAAATAAGCAAATTGGAGAAAGATTTAAACCCCAACATCCTATTTCAATATTTATAGTTGATTTCTATTGCCATAGTAAAAAACTTGTAGTTGAAATTGATGGGGGTTATCATAAAACTCAATTAGAATATGATAATGGAAGAACATCTGAACTTGAACATTTTGGAATAAAGGTAATTAGATTTACAAATGAAGAAGTATTAAATAATATAGATAAAGTATTGGATGTGATTAAGAAGCATCTTTAACTACCCCCAACCCCCTAAAGGGGGCTTAACAAATATAACGAATATCTCCCTTTAGGGCAGGGGTAATACATATTTATTCCCCTTGTTTTTAGGAATAAAGTTCAATAGCACGATTCCCCTTTAGGGGTTAGGGGTAAAAATAGAATAAAGATATTAATAATTAATAATAAACTTATACTAAATTACCCCAACCCCCTAAAGGGGGCTTAATCATTACATCTAATAACTCCCTTTAGGGGTTAGGGATAAAAAAATAAAATAAATAGAAATGAAAAGAAATATATTAATAACAGGAGGAGCAGGATTTATTGGCTCCCATGTAGTAAGGCTATTTGTAAATAAATATCCTGAATATAATATTGTCAATCTTGATAAGCTTACCTATGCTGGTAATTTGGCAAACTTAAAAGATATTGAGAATAAACCAAATTATAAATTTATCAAAGCTGATATATGCGATTTTGATAACATAATGAAAATATTCACAAATGAAAAAATAGATGGAGTTCTTCACCTTGCAGCTGAAAGCCATGTTGACAGAAGTATAAAAGACCCTTTTACATTTGCTCAAACCAATGTTATGGGAACCTTAAGTCTTTTGCAAGCTGCCAAACACCATTGGGAAGGAAACTATGAAGGAAAACTCTTCTATCATATTTCTACTGATGAAGTTTATGGAGCATTAGAGTTTAATGATACACTCTTTACTGAAAACACTTCCTATGATCCTCATTCACCTTATTCAGCATCCAAAGCCTCCTCTGACCATTTTGTAAGAGCTTTCCACGATACTTATGGACTACCAGTAGTAATAACCAACTGTTCCAACAATTATGGACCTTACCAATTCCCAGAAAAACTAATACCACTATTCCTCAATAATATAAGAAATAATAAACCACTTCCAGTTTATGGAAAAGGAGAAAACGTAAGAGACTGGCTGTTTGTTGAAGACCATGCAAGAGCAATAGATTTAATCTTCCATAAATGCAAAATAGGCGACACCTACAATATTGGAGGCTTCAATGAATGGAAAAATATTGACCTGATTAAAGTAATGATAGGTACAGCCGACCGAATATTAGGAAGAAAAGAAGGTGAAAGCGAAAAACTGATAACCTACGTTAAAGACCGTGCAGGACACGACCTTCGCTATGCCATAGACTCCACAAAACTAAAAACAGAATTAGGCTGGGAACCAAGCCTTCAATTTGAAGAAGGAATAGAAAAAACAATAAAATGGTATTTAGAAAACCAGGACTGGGTAGATAACATCACCTCAGGAGAATACGAAAAATACTATAAAGAAATGTACGGAAATAGGTAGATTCCAGTGAAAAACTAAAAGTTAAAATTGAAAAATCTCTTTAATAGATTGACATTTTAAAATTATCGTAAAGTGGAAGAGACTTAAAACCGTAAAGAAAGTTTATTCTGTTTGAGTGAAACGAGTTTATAAACTTTTAGGTTTTCAGACTCTGGAATAGGTAATTTTGTATAGTCTTGATTTTTGCTTCGTTTGTATCAAGACACCCGAAGACCAAAGTTCGAGAGCATCGAAGAGAAATGAAGGTAATAAGAAAGTAAAAGCAATAAAACTCCCATCACCGAGTCAAAAGACCACTACCTATTTACCTAATTTATACAACAAAACTAAACAAATACAAGAATTTAAATAAAAAACTACCAATTAAGACAAGAATAAGTATTATATTTGCTCTTTCAAAAACAAAACAACACTCCAGCAGTAACAAACCTAAATATGTAACTGAGGGAGCTTTGCCATTTAATGAGGTCTAAACTCTGATTTAACAGATTAACTGATTAGTATGAGTGTTAACCCCTAAATCCCCTAAAGGGGACTTAACCATTACAAATAATAACTCCCTTTAGGGTAGGGGTAATACATATTTGTTCCCTTTAGGGGTCAGGGGTATATAAAGTGAAAAACTGCTTCGCCCCAACCGACATTTTGAATTTGTCCACGAATTACTCTAATTGCACAAAGATATACGGCATCGCCCAATCGACATTTTAAAATTACCGTAAAGTGTAAGAGACTTAAAATTGTAAAGAAAGTTTATACTGTTTGAGCGAAGCGAGTTTATAAACTTTTAGATTTTCAGACTCTGGAATAGGTGATTTTGAACAGTCTTGATCTTTTGTTACTTTTGCATCAAGGTAAAAGTAAGTTGAAAAGAAGATAAAAGTAATTGTCTGAACCAAGATTAAACAGATTAAATGGTTTACCATGAATGTTAACCCCTAAATCCCCTAAAGGGGACTTTTTGCCGACACACAAGCTTTACACGGTTTCCCCTTTAGGGGTCAGGGGTAAAAAGAAAGAGGCAAGAGGAGAAATAGAAATCAAGAGAAAAATAAGTAGAAAAGAAAATAATAAAAAACATATGAAAGATATAAAAATAGCAGTCATTGGTTTAGGCTACGTTGGCCTACCTTTAGCAAGGTTGTTTTCAACCAAGTTTCCAACAATTGGATACGACATTAACCAGGAAAGAATAAACCGCCTTATGCAAGGCAAAGATGACACCCTTGAAGTTGATGATGCTCTATTGAAAGACGCAATAGACAAACATAATTTTATTTGCACTACCGATTTAGACAAGATACGCGAGTGTAATTTCTATGTTGTTACAGTACCAACTCCTGTTGATAGACATAATAATCCAGATCTTACTCCACTATACAAAGCTTCTGAAACAGTAGGTAAGGTAATAAGCAAGGGAGATATTGTTGTATATGAATCTACAGTTTATCCAGGAGTAACAGAAGAAGAATGTTTACCAGTAGTTGAAAGAGTATCAGGCCTTAAATTCAATCAAGACTTTTTCGCAGGTTATAGCCCGGAAAGAATAAATCCAGGCGACAAAGAACATACAGTAGAAAAGATTAGAAAAGTAACTTCTGGTTCAACACCTGAGATTGCAACTATAGTTGATGATACCTATAATTCAGTTTTAATAAATGGAACACATAAAGCAAGCTCAATAAGAGTAGCTGAAGCATCCAAGATAATTGAAAACTCACAAAGAGACGTAAACATTGCCTTTATGAACGAGTTGGCTAAAATCTTTAATGCAATGGGGATAGACACAAATGATGCAATTGAAGCAGCAGGTTCTAAATGGAATTTTATAAAACTTAAACCAGGCTTAGTTGGAGGACATTGCATTTCAGTTGACCCATATTACCTAATTCAAAAAGCTCAAGTTTATGGAGTATTGCCAAGAATAATGTCAGACGCAAGACGACTAAACGACAATATGGGTGAATATGTAGCCAATAGAGTTATAAAGCTAATGAACCTTAAAGGAGTAGTGGTAAAAGATGCCAAAATCCTTATCTTAGGAATTACTTTCAAAGAAAACTGCCCAGACATACGCAACACAAAAGTAGTGGATATAGTTCATACCCTTGAACCATACACAAAAAACATTACAATCTACGACCCATGGGCAAACCAAAAAGAAGTTAAACACGAATATAAAGTAGAAATAACTAACACACTACCAAAAGAAGAATACGACACAATTATACTTGCAGTTGCTCATAATGAGTTCTTAGAACTAGACCTAAATTCTTTGAGAAAAGAAAATGGAGTATTGTATGATGTGAAAAATATACTTCCAAAAGAAATAGTAGATGGTAGATTGTAATTTTATATTTAATTTATGATAAAGTTTATTGATAATAGACAAATAAATATTTTATGATTTAAAGATGTTAAACTAATGTACAAATGGATGAAATATAATATATGTATGTTGAGATTAATTAGTAAATTATATAAATAATAAGTTATTATGAGTGATATAGTACATGATTCTTATTCTTTTCTAAAAAGTGCTTTTGCAGTCGAAGGTTCGTTTTTACCAACAAAAGATGTAATTAAATGGCTTCAAAAACAAAATGAAGAAGTCTATGTAAATATAAGAAAGACAAATTTTGATGAACTTTCGAATTGGATTATTGATTGTAATAATATTAGACATGAATCAGGAAAGTTCTTTAGTATTGATGGAATAAATATAAAAACCAATTGGGGAACAATTTGTGAATGGGAACAACCAATAATCAATCAACCAGAAATTGGATATTTAGGATTTATTTCTAAAGAATTTAATGGTGTTTTACATTTTCTTATGCAGGCTAAAATTGAGCCAGGAAATGTAAATTATGTACAATTGTCTCCTACTTTGCAAGCAACAAGGAGTAATTATTCTCAGGTTCATAATGGTAAGAAACCTCTATATTTAGAATATTTCCAAAATGCAAAACCTAATCAAATATTATTAGATCAACTTCAATCTGAACAAGGAGCAAGATTCTTAAGAAAAAGAAATAGAAATATAATAATAAAGGTTGATGAGGATTTACCACTTCATAAAAATTTTATTTGGCTAACATTAGGACAATTAAAACAATTAATGTTACATAATAATTTAGTGAATATGGATACTCGAACTGTAATTTCTGGTATCCCTTTTGGTAGTTTTGAACCTGAGGTAATAGATTTTTATAATTATCTTTATTATAAAAACAATACAAATGAAATTAGTCAAGCGTTATTAAAATCAACTTTAATTAATAAAGGAAGTCTTCATTCAATTGAAAATATAATAACATTTCTTACTCAAAAAAAAAGTATTTACGATTTAGATGTTAATAAAATTCAAATAAATAAACTTAAGAATTGGATTGTTAGAGAAAATGAAATTGTACATGTAGATAATAAATTCTTTAAAATTATTGCTGTTGATGTTGAAATTGGAAATAGAGAAGTTGTAAATTGGAGTCAACCAATGGTTGAACCTGCACAAGAAGGTTTATGTGCTTTTGTTTGTAAAGAAATTAATGGAATATTACATTTTGCTGTTCAAACTAAACTTGAATGTGGAAATCATGATATTATTGAATTTGCACCAACGGTACAGTGTTTAACAGGGAATTATAAACTCACAAAAAGAGGGGATTTACCCTTCTTAGAATATGTTTTAAATGCAAATAAAGATCAAATTATCTTTGATACACTTCAATCTGAAGAGGGAGGAAGGTTCTATAAGGAACAAAATAGAAATATGATAATAATTGGTAAGGAAGATATTCCTTTAGAGTTGCCAGATAATTATATATGGATGACATTAAATCAATTATCTACTTTCCTTAAATTCAATAATTATTTGAACATTCAAGCAAGAAGTTTAATTGCAGCAATATCTTTTGTGTAAAATATATTATTATGATAAATATAGGTATAATTTGTCCTTCTGAAATTGCCTTACGTAGGTTTATGCCTGCATTGTCTAAGGTAAAAGATTTTAATTTTATTGGTGTAGCTTATGCAGATAAATCAGAATGGGAAGGGGCTAATGATGAAATCATTGAGAATGAAAAAATAAAAGCAAGTTTATTTGTTGAACAATATGGAGGAAAACTATTTAATTCTTATTCAAGTTTAATAAATTCAAATGAAGTAGATGCTATCTATTTTCCTTTGCCTCCTTCTCTACATTATTATTGGGGTAAAAAGGCTCTTTTATCTGGAAAACATATATTACTAGAAAAACCAGCTACAACAAAAATAGAGGATACTATTGATATAATCGAAACTGCAAGAAATAATAATTTAGCTGTTCATGAAAATTATATGTTCATCTTTCATAATCAAATTACTGAAATAAATAATATTATTAGTTCTGGAAAAATTGGAGATGTTAGATTATATAGAATAAGCTTTGGCTTCCCAAGAAGAGAGAAAAATGATTTTAGATATATTAAAAAATTAGGAGGAGGAGCATTATTAGATGCTGGAGGATATACTATTAAATATGCTTCGATGCTTTTAGGGGGAAAATCAAAGATTGTTCAAGCTAAAATGAATTATATAGATGAATTTGATGTAGATATTTTTGGTTCTGCAGTACTTATGAACGAAAATGGAACGATAGCACAAATTTCATTTGGAATGGATAATAGTTATAAATGCGATTTGGAGGTTTGGGGAAGTAAAGGAAGTTTATTTTCAGGTCGAGTTTTAACAGCGCCTGAGGGATTTATTCCTGAAATAGAAATCAAAATAGGAAATGATATTGAATTAATCTCTTTAACATCAGATGATGCTTTTATGAAATCAATTCAATATTTTCAGAAAACAATTATAAATAATATAGTAAGAAATGATAATTATTTATCAATCACTAAGCAAGCAAGTTTAATTGATGAATTTTTAAGTAATAATAATTAATATGAAATGTTTAATAATTGGGTCTGAGGGATATATTGGAAGCCATTTAAAATACTATATTAAAAGTAAAGGATTTGAATTGTATTGTTATGATTACATTGATTTATTGGAAGAAAAATATAGTAAAATTGATATTTTAGACTATGATTCAGTAAAAACTATTGATTTTAATGTTGATTTAGTTTTTCTGATAGCTGGAAAAACTGGAACTTATGATGGTTTTGATAATTATGAGGATTATATTAATATCAATGAATTAGGTTTATTAAATGTTTTAAATGCAATTAGGATTTCAGAGTTTAGACCAAGACTTATATTTCCTTCAACTAGATTAGTATATAAAGGAAGTGATTACCCTTTAAAAGAATCAGATGAAAAATATCCAAAAACCATTTATGCTGTTAATAAATTAGCATGTGAACATTATCTAAATATTTATAAGGAGAATTTTAAAATTAATTATACAATCTTCAGAATTTGCGTTCCTTTTGGTAATATTTTTAGTGATGATTATTCTTTTGGTACCATAGGTTTTTTTATTAAACAAGCTAAATCAGGAAAAAATATTAACTTGTATGGGAATGGTAGTATAAAAAGAACATTCACTTATATTAATGATTTAATTTTTCAAATTGTTGAAGCAAGTATACTGTCTGAATCAAAAAATGAAATTTATAATATTGGAGGAATTACATTGTCATTAAAACAAGCAGCAGAGATTGTATCGTTACACTTTGATAAAATCAAAATAAATTATATACCTTGGCCTAAACAAGATTTAATTATTGAATCAGGATCTACTTTTTTTGATGATACAAAATTGAAAAAAATAATAGGAAAGATTAATTATGTAAATTTAAAAGAAATTAAAATATGTTAAACCAAAAATCAGTATTAATTACTGGAGGAACTGGTTCCTTTGGTAAGAAGTTTATTGAGACAATTCTAAGAGATTATCCCAATGTTAAAAGAATTGTAATTTATTCTAGAGATGAATTAAAACAGTTTGAACTTAAACAAAAATACCCTGAAAAACAATTTCCTCAATTACGATTTTTTATTGGTGATGTTAGGGATGGTGAAAGATTAATAAGAGCATGTGAAGGTATAGATGTTATTATTCATGCAGCAGCAATTAAACAAGTAGATACTGCTGAATATAATCCAGATGAGTGTATAAAAACAAATGTTAATGGTGCTCAAAATGTTATTAATGCTGCTTTGAAAAGTGGTGTAAAAAATGTAGTAGCTCTTTCTACAGATAAAGCATGTGCTCCTATAAATTTATATGGTGCAACAAAACTTTGCTCAGATAAATTGTTTGTAGCCGCAAATAATATTACAGGATCAAAAGATATAAAATTTTCAGTTGTTAGATATGGAAACGTTATGGGCTCAAGAGGTTCCGTAATTCCTTTCTTTATAAATAAAGCGAGAGAAGGAGCAAAAGAGCTCCCAATTACTGATTTTCAGATGACCAGATTTAATATTTCTCTTGAAGAAGGGGTTGCATTAGTAATGTTTGCAATTGATAATCATTTAGGAGGAGAAATATTTATTCCAAAAATTCCTTCATACAATATTGTTGATGTTGCTAAAGCAATTGCTCCAAATATTCAATTGAAAGAAGTTGGGATTCGCCCAGGAGAAAAACTACATGAAGAAATGATAACTGTTACAGATGCTTTAAATACAATTGATTTAGGAAAGTATTATGCAATTTTACCATCTGTTTCATTAAAACACAAAGAAGAAGTATATATAAAACATCATAATGCAACTAAGGTTTCAAAGAAATTTTATTATAGTTCCGATACAAATACTCAATGGGAAACTGTTGAATCGATGAGAGAAAATATAGTAAAATTTGTTGATCCTAATTTTAAACCTTTCTGAGAATGAAACCAATTCCTTACGGTCATCAATGTATTACTGATGAAGATATAAGAGTAGTAGTAGAAACATTAAAATCAGATTATTTAACTCAAGGGCCAAAAATTACTGAGTTTGAAGCAAAATTTTCTAATTATTGTAATGCAAAATATTGTTCAATAGTTAGTAATGGAACCGCTGCATTACATCTTTGTGCTTTAGCATTAGATGTAAGACCAGGAGATAGAATAATAACAACTCCAATTACTTTTGTGGCTAGTGCTAATGGGTTTAAATATTGTGGAGCAGAGATTTATTTTTGTGATATAGATAAAAAAACATATATATTAGATTTAGATAAATTAGAAGAAAAATTATCTCAAAAACCAAAAGGATATTATAAAGGAGTAGTAGTTGTTGATTTTGCTGGTTATCCCGTAAATATGGAAAAGCTAAGAACAATTGCAGATAAGTTTGGGCTTTGGATAGTAGAGGATGCTTGTCATTCTCCAGGTGGATATTTTATTGATAGTAATAGTGATAAACAAATATGTGGAAATGGGAAGTATTCAGATTTAACTGTTTTTTCTTTTCATCCTGTTAAGCATATTGCAACTGGTGAAGGAGGAGCAATTACAACAAATAATCTTGAATTACATAAGAAAATTCAGCTGTATAGAACACATGGAATTACAAAAGATTCTGAATTTTTAAATGAAAATCATGGACTTTGGTACTATGAAATGATAGAATTGGGATTTAATTATAGAATAACAGATTTTCAAGCAGCATTAGGAATTTCTCAGCTTTCTAGAGCAGATGAAGGAATTATTAGAAGAAATGAAATAGCAAAAAAATATAATGATGCATTTTCCAAAATAGATAAAATCAAAACACCATTTGTTGAAGATAATGTATTTCATGCATATCATCTTTATGTTATTCAAGTCGAAGATAGATTAGGTATATATAATTATTTACGTTCTCAAAATATTTTTGCTCAAGTTCATTATGTCCCAGTCCACTTAATGCCATACTATAAACAATTTGGTTGGAAAGAAGGAGATTTACCAATAGCAGAAGATTATTATAAACATTGTTTAAGCCTTCCAATGTATCCAACATTAACTGATGAAGAACAAGAATTTGTAATCAAAACAATAAAGGATTATATCTTAAATTAAAAATGAATAACATTTGTATAATTCCTGCAAGAGGAGGCAGTAAAAGAATTCCAAGAAAAAATATCAAAGACTTTTTAGGTAAGCCAATAATTGCATATTCAATAGAGTTAGCGCTAAATTCTAATCTCTTTGATGAAGTAATGGTATCTACAGATGATTCTGAAATTGCAGAAATTGCAGTAAAATATGGAGCTAAAGTTCCTTTTATGCGTAGTGAAGAAAATGCAAATGATTTTTCAGGATTAGCAGAAGTAATAGAAGAGGTTTTATTTGAATATAGAAAATTAGGAGAAGACTATAATAATTTTTGTTGCATTTTATCCACTTCACCATTAATTCGAATCACTGATTTAAAATCAGGCTATGATTTACTTATTAAAAATAATTTTGATTCTGTTTATCCTATAGTTCAATTCTCTTACCCAATTCTTCGTTCGCTTAATTTGGATGAAAATAAGAAAATTACTATGAATTGGCCTGAATATTATAACTCAAGAAGTCAAGACCTTAAATCTGCTTATCATGATAGTGGAACATTCTATTGGATGAAATCGGAAAAGCTTTTACAATATAAAAAATTAATCACTCCAAATACTGGAGGTATTATTATTGATGAGCTCTTAGTTCAAGATATTGACACAGAAACTGATTGGAAATTAGCTGAATTAAAATATGAATTGCTACAAAATACTAAATAAACAAGTCTTTTCTAAGGGAGCTTATTCTATCGTTCCAATTCGATATGAAGATCGTTTCGATATTATGAAATGGAGAAATGAACAAATTTATCATTTGAGACAATCGGAACCATTAACAATTGAAAAACAAAATTATTATTTTGATAATATTGTTTCAAAATTATTTGAAGAAGAAAAACCTACACAATTATTATTTTCTTTTTTAGAAAATGAAATCTGTATAGGCTATGGAGGCTTGGTTCATATAAATTGGATTGATAATAATGCTGAGATTTCTTTTATAATGAACACTGAATTAGAAATGAAAGAATTTCATAAACATTGGGGCATTTTTCTCGATTTATTAGAACAAGTTGCTTTTAACGAGCTTAATTTACATAAAATTTATACATATGCCTTTGATCTTAGAGCTCATTTATATGAAGCAATTGAGCAAAAAGGTTATCAAAAGGAAGCAATATTAAAAGAACACTGTTTTTTTGATGGAAAATATAAAGATGTAATAATACATACTAAATTAAATAATTATGGATATTAAATTGAGAAAAGTTGCGGAAAAAGATATTGAACAAATTCGAAATTGGAGAAATTCAGAAGAAGTGTCAAAATACATGTATACTAATAATCTAATTACAAAAGAACAACAAATAAAATGGTTTGAGAAAATATCTAATTCTATTGATTCAATTTATTGGGTAATTGAATATAATCAAAAGCCATTAGGATTAGCGAGTGTAACAGATATTAATTATAACTTACAAAGTTGCTATTGGGCATTTTATTTAGGAGACACTTCATGCAGAGGAGCTGGTATTGGTAGTAAAGTAGAGTATAATGTAATTAGTTATGTTTTTGATGAGTTAAAATTAAATAAATTAAGATGTGAAGTTTTTGTTTTTAATGATAATGTTATTAAAATGCATGAAAAATTTGGTTTTAGAAGAGAAGCTTATTATAGAGAACATTGCATTAAAAATAATATAAAAATTGATGTAGTTGGTTTGGCATTATTAAAATCAGATTGGATTTTACTGAAAGATATATTTAAAAGTAAGATATATCAGAATTAATATTATGAAATTTTAGATAATAATAATTCAATATTATTTCATTTGAAAAAAAATATTTGCACTTATGTGGATAACACAATCTTTAGAAGATAAATATGAAAGATAATAAAGTTTTTATTATTGCTGAACTATCAGCAAATCATAATGGTAGTTTAGAAGTAGCATTAGAAAGCATTAGAGAAGCTAAGAAAACAGGAGTAGATGCAATAAAAATTCAAACTTATACTGCTGATACAATTACATTAGATTGCGATAAAAAAGATTTTTGGATTGAAGGAACTGAACTTTGGAATGGAAGAAAGCTTTATGATTTATATAAAGAAGCATATACTCCTTGGGAATGGCATGCTGAAATATTTAAGGTTGCTAAAGAAGAAGGTTTAATTTGTTTTTCAACTCCTTTTGACAAAACTGCAGTTGATTTATTGGAATCGTTAAATAATCCAATCTATAAAATAGCTTCATTTGAAATAACTGATGTTAATTTAATAGAATATTGTGCAAAAACAATGAAACCGATCATTATTTCCACAGGTATAGCAACAATTGAAGATATTGAATTAGCTATTGAAACTTGTAGGAAAGCTGGAAATAATGATATAACGTTATTAAAATGTACTTCATCTTATCCTGCACCAATTGAGAATGCAAATCTACTTACCATACAAGACATGAAAGAAAGATTTGGAGTTAAAGTTGGTTTATCTGACCATACAATGGGTGCAGATGTTGCAATTGCGGCTGTGGCATTGGGTGCTAATGTTGTAGAAAAACATTTTATAATTGATAGAAGTATTGGAGGCCCTGATTCAGAATTTTCAATGAATAAAGAAGAATTTTCTTCAATGGTAGCTTCAATAAGAAATGTTGAAAAAGCATTGGGAAAAATTGATTATCCAACTGATATAAATAAAATAAAAGGAAGACAATTCGCTCGCTCGCTCTATGTGGCTGAAGATATTAAAAAAGGAGAAACCTTTACTGAAAAAAATATTCGTTCCGTTCGTCCAGGTTACGGACTTCATCCAAAATATCTGAAAGATATAATCGGGGAAATAGCTAAGGAGGATATGGAAAAAGGAAGTTCATTTAAGATAGATCGTTTAAAATAAAATGAATAAATATATTGATTTAATTAAGAAAGCTTCAAAAAATAAGGTTTTGAATTATATATTTAGCAGATATGCCACTTATTTAATTCAATTTATTAATTCACTTTTTATAGCTGTATATTTAGGGCCTTATTATTTAGGAATTTGGGGTTTTATTTCTTTAGTAATACATTACATTAATCAAATAAATTTTGGTATATCGCATTCTGTTAATGCAATAATTGCAATCCATAAAGATAATGAATTGTATGTTAAAAAAATAATTGGAACTTCAATTACTATGTTGTTGGGTTTATCATTTCTTTTAATTTTATTATTTATAACGAACGATTTTTTTGATTTAAATATAGGCTCTAAATATAATTTTTCTTCCTATGCTCCTATGGTTGCAATCATTGGAATTTTATCATATTTTAATTCATTATTTAGTAATATATTTAGAGTATATGGAAAAGTTTTAGAAATGGCAATTAATCAATCAGCTTTTCCAATACTGATGTTAATAGCAATTATTTTCTTTAGGGGCGAAGATTTATTATTAGCATTAGTTTATACAAATCTTATCTCTTTTTTATTCTCTTTAATATTGTATTTATGTAGAGTTCCTATAAAGTTTAAACCAGTTTTTATTCCTCGATTAATAAAAACAATACAAAAAAAAGGCTGGTATCTTTTCATTTATAATACTTCTTTTTATCTTATCGTGATTTCAACTAGATCATTTGTTAGTACATATTACAAAGTTGATGAATTTGGATATTTTACATTTGCATTTTCACTTGCAAATGTAATATTATTATTATTACAGTCATTTTCATATTTGATATTTCCAAAAATATTAAATAGATTTTCAAATAAAAATACTGAAAGTAATAATCAATTACTAAATAGGTTGAGAAATACATATATAACAACTTCACATTTATTACTTTATATTTCATTAATAACCTTTCCTATTTTATTAATTCTAATTCCAAAATACAGTGATTCTTTTGAAGCATTTTCATTGATAACATTAACAGTTGTTCTTTATACAAATTCATTTGGATATTCAGGATTGCTTATTGCAAAAGGAAAAGAAAAGACATTAGGCTATGTTTCTTTTGCATCATTGCTATTAAATATAATTCTGGTTTACATTTTGACCAATATCCTTAAGGTTGATTTTTCAATGGCTATTCTTGGAACAATGATTTCATATTTTGTATTTGTGTTTTTATTAACTAAGTTAGGAAGAAAGTATATTCAATTAGAATCAAGTTTAAATTCATGTTTGAAAGACGCTTTTCCAATAAGACTAGCATTACCATTTATATTAGCTACCATTTTTGCAATAATAAAACTAAATTCACTATTAATGATAATACCTTTAATGATTTTTATTATCTTAAATTACAAGATACTAATATCATTAAAACAAGATGTTAAACAATTAATTATAAATCCTAATATTACTGATATATAAAAAATGATTACTAATTCAAAGAGAAGTAAATATGAAAAATACGTTGAATCAACAGAAATAAATAAAATTCTAAAATTTGATTCGATGTTTTTAGAATCATTCTATGATTATTTAGAAATGATGGATTACTCGACTTCTCAATATAAAAGAAAACCAGCATATTCAATTTTTTTTAGTATTGGAGGAATAATTATAGGAATAATTATAGGATTCTATATTAGATTAAAATATAAAAATACAAAGATAAATAATGCTGATTTTGAATTTATTTCAAGCCCTTCTCATTTTAATAGATTTATAGAGGTTAATTCCTATATTCATAATTCTATTATTATATATATGCCTGAATTCTATAATAAATTATTATTATCAAATCTTAGACAACATAAGGAAAATAATAATAATATCTATGTTATAACATATAGTTTATCTACATTGTTTTTTTATTTAAAGAATCTATTGCATAACTGGAAAATATATAAAAAAATAATATGTTTAAGTAAAACAAATATATTAGATATTCGTGTGCAAAATGCTGCAATTGCATTTCTTCTCAAATATATTTTGTATAAACAAAGTATAGAAAAAATAGGTGCACATATATTTAAAAATAAAATAATAGTATTTGATCATGATAAAGCAGCTTATTCGTATTTATTTAAGCAAATTACAAATAAGACTGTGACTTTATGCCATGGCTCTTTTGTTGGGAATAATTTATATTATGTTAGATCTTTAGCTAATTATATTTTGTCTACATGTTTAAGAGAGAAAAATACTATAATCAAATATTCAAATAATATTGAAGAAAATAATATTTTCTCTGTTGGAGTGCCTCTTCAATCTTTTGAATTATATAAATCACTCAAGATGGTAGATAAAAAAGATAAAATACTTATTATAGGCACAACTGGACATTTTGAGATGCAAATAACATTATTGCGATTTCTCAATGAAACAAATGCTAACTATATTTATAGATTTAGGCCAGCCTCTAAAAACAAAGACTATGAGATCCTGAGAGATTATCTTAATATAGAATCTATTTCAATTATTCCATCATTAGAAGAAGATTGTTCTCATTATAAAAAAATCATTTCTTTTTCTTTAGATGCTTTAGGAACTTGTATTAGAAACAAAAATCAAATTTTAATTTATATATCAAATGAAGAGTATAATAATTATGATATGGTTGGGATTTGTACTAATGAAATAATAGTAACATCTGACAATGATGTGGTAAAAGATTTTATTTTAAGCCCTTATATTATAATAGAAGAATATAGTGAAAATACAGAAAAATGGATTATTGATAATATAGGTCATTACCAAAAAGATAGAGTTTACAATAATATTGTTTCAGCATTAAAACTTATTTTAGATGATTAGTATTGCTGCAATTACATTTTTAGTTGGTTTTCTTTTTTACATATTCAATAAAAAATATGTACTATTTTATTATCTGATTTGGCAATTATTATTTCCATATCTCTTAAGATTGTTTATACCTTTTTTACCAGATGATCTTGTTAAACAATACTCTGGTTTTTCTAACTATTTTCTTATTTCAATTTTCCTATTCAATATTCATAAAATTAATTATAGAAAATATCAAAAACTAATAATAATTCTTTTTTCTATTTCTCTGCTTTTGCTTATATTATCAATTTATCATGGATTAAATCTATATAACTATCAAAGTTTTATTATATCTAATTTATTACCTCCTTTAATATTCATTTCTCTTCTTGATATTTTTAAGGTAGATAAAATAAATATTTTAAAATTTTTTCTATTGTTTTTTGTTCTAGAAATAATTTTAGGGCTAACTCAGTATCTATTTGAAATAGGTATTGTAGAGACTTTTAATAGATATTCTGTAAAGCCACTTCTAGGAACATTTACAAATAATAATATATATATATCATTTATTCTATTTTTGTATCTTTTTTCTTTATTTTATAAAGGGAAAAAACTAATTAAATATATTAGCTTGAAATTATTATTTGCATTATTGATCTTTATATTAGTGATGCTTTCTGGAATAAGAACTTATTTGTTATTATATTTTATTTTTCTACCATTAATATTTTATATGAGTAGTCCTTATAAGCTACTTGTTGTAACATTATCACTACCTATTATTGCAATTATTTTTTCCTATATTTTTTCCGTTAATACTGTTGGATATACAACTAAAGATGCTGATAATGCAGTAGAAAGGCAAATTTATGGAGCTTCTAATTTTTTATCTGGAAATGATGAGGGAAGTACTTTAAATTTATCAACATATTTATTGGAATATTTTTATAATAAACCTTTTTTTGGATCTGGATTATATTTTACAAATTTAGGATATGGTGGGAAAATAGCTTCAGATACTGGTAATTCTACTGATGTAACTTTTGTCCTTTATCTAACTGAGTTTGGGATATTTGGATTTTTTCTAATTATGCTTTTTTTTATTAAGCTATTTGATATTTCTCTCAGGAATAAGAAAGGATTAATTTTGTACTTATATTTACTTATTTCAACTATTACTGACCCAGGTATATTTAGTAATACAAATCAAGTATTTTTGATTTTAATGATTTATTGTTTCTCAAAAGATCAATTAAGAAATAGTGTTGTGGTTGACAATAGTATAAATTCTCAATTAGTATCAATTCATAACTAGTTAATATTAATTTTTATACAAAAAACCTACGATGTAGTGAAATTTATAAATTTTAAATTGGTTGATTTTATAAATTATAATTTAGAAGGTGTGGATATTTTAAATTCTAATTTTAAATTGGTTTTGAATCTTAGTAAAAAAATAATCAGAAGAATTATGGTTACGATAAAAAATCTTTAAAATAATAAACTCAAAATTCAAAATTCACAAAAAAAATTATCAAACTAAACAATATAATAAAATATCTCATCGTTTAACTTGTAGTTATTTGTTCAATTAAAAAGTTTTGGTTTAAGATTATTTGGAGTTTTATATTTTAGACTTAGTTATTTTTGATTTAGATTTCTTGTTTTTACTTTTAGATTTGCTCTTTTTACTTTTTAACTTCTTGTTTATGGTCAAAAAGTGCCACTTATGAGGTCAAAAAGTGCCACTTATTAAGTTGAAAAGTGCCACTTATTGAATATAAAGACTAAGTTATTTGAAATTTAGACTAAGTTATAATTTAAAATTAGGGCTTTAAAATTCATAATCATGGCGATTAAGTTTTATAAATATAAAAGGAAGATTACAAAGGATTCAGTACCTGAGTATAAGTACATGCCAAAGAATCATGTTGAGGCTATAGTTGGATTAGAGGAGTTGGCGGAAATGATTGAAAAGAAAAGTAGTATGAGTAGGGGTGATATTTTGGGTGTTCTGGCAGAAGTGGAAACAACTGTTTGTTATATGTTGGAAAATGGTCATCCAGTTAAGTTGGGAATTTTGGGAACTTTTTACCCTTCCATTGAAACAAAATCGGTTGATAGTCCTGAAGAGGTTACTGGTAAGTTGATTAAGAGATTTAAAGTAATATTTAAACCATCAAAATATTTAAAGAATAGATTTAAGAATGTAGAGTTTGTGCTTGGGGATAGTGTTGTTAGGAATGCTTATTATAAGAAGAAAAATTAATTATAATAATATGGAATAACAGTTACCAATGTCAATATTGGCAGAAATTTCTTTTATGCAAAAGTTATGCTTTTTAAGAAAAAGAAAAGAAAGATCACTACAGGCGCATCACCTGGTGATAAGTTTGTAGCTCAGCTTGACAGAGGTGTTAAAGTAAACACTGAACAATTAGCTGAAATGATGGTAACTTCCAGCACTGTTACCAAAGGGGACATGTTGAATTCAATTGATTCACTCATTACCCAAATGTATTACGTGTTACAACTTGGTCATTCTGTTAAACTTAGAGGATTTGGAACCTTCTATGTTAAGACTAAGGTAAAAGCAGTTAACACTGCTGACGAAGTAACTGCTGATACTATTGAAAGAATTACCATAGGGTTTATTCCAGATGTTGAAGTTAGAGATCGAATGAAAAAGGTTTCCATCACAGTTGAATCAGAAGAGGGGGCTTCACCTACTCCTTAATTCTTTCAAAATTAGGTCATAAAATACAAAAGAGATGATTCTTTTGAAGGTTTTATGGCGTGTTGTTAACCAATAAAAGCAAAGAGAAGCTCATGGAAAGGGCTTCTCTTTGAGGTTAAAGGCAATTTGGAATTAATTAAACATTCCACATTCAAAACTCCTAATTGAATTAAAGAAAAGAACAATGAAAAAAACTCTATATTTACCATCAAAAGAGATAAATTATGTTTTTACTAAATAAAGATGACCAAATCTGATTCTTTGGATGTGGATTTAGAAGGATAAGGAAAAAAGGATAAATAATAATTGAATAAAAATTATATGTCGAACAAAGTAATATTTATAGGAGGAATAGGAAAGAAAAAAGAATTTGGTGGAGAATTAACCAAAAATAAATATATAATTACAAGACTTGAAGAATTAGGCAAAACAGTAATATCAGTTGATACTTATCAAAGCAGAAGAAAACCATGGAAATTATGGAAGCTTCCCTTTGTTTTATTGGTTTATCCAAAATCTACATTAATTCTATCATCTTCGTTGGGGAATATTTATTATATAATCAAATTTCTTTATTATGTCAGATTAAAGAAAAATGTAATTTATTGGGGTATTGGTGGTATTTTTGCTGAAAGAATTAAAAATGGGGACTTTAATAAGAAATATTTTAATTATTTGAAAGCGATTTTTGTTGAAGGTGATATAATGAAAGATGCTTTATTTGAAATTGGGATAAAAAATGTTGTTACAATGCATAATTTTAAAAAGATTGAATACATTCCAGAAAAGAAATATGGTAGTAATGAAATTATTAAATTTGTATTTTTGTCTCGTATTCTTCCCGTAAAAGGAGTAGATTATATAATTGAAGCTACAAAAATATTAAATGCAGATGGATATTCTAATAAGTTTATTGTAGATTTTTACGGAAGAATTGAGCCCTCTTATAAAGAAAATTTCTTAAATAATGTATCTTCTATTTCAAATATTAACTATTCCGGAACTTTAGATTTGAGTATTAATAAAGATATAGATAAATTAGCAAGTTATGATATAATGTTATTCCCAACTTATTCAAAAAGTGAAGGATTTCCTGGAGTTGTAATTAGTGCTTATATTTCAGGATTACCAATAATTGCATCAGATTGGAATTTGAATAAAGAATTTATTATAGATAAAGAAACTGGTATAATTATTCCAACACATTCAATAGAAATATTATATAAATCGATGGTAGATTTAATTCAAAATCCAGAACAAATAATAAACATGTCAAAAATATGTCAATCGAAAGTTAGAGAATTTGATTTAAATACAATAATTACTGATGAATTTATAAGTAGTTTTAAAATATAAATTTAAATAAAAGGGAATAAATATTTCATTCAAAAATTAAAAAATATTGCGAAAAAGTGGGTTTTAGGAGTTGTGACCCATATGATGGACTTAAATCTAAGTTTTTTCAAGCTTTGCATTATTTAAAAATCTATTCTTTTTTTGTTTAATGATTATTCAAAGATATTTAAAATAATTTAAATGTATCATATGCTTAATAATTAATATATTGCTTCTGCCATATATTAATTCAAATTTGTTTAGATTAATACTTTGTAAATTATAATGAAAGCTAAAACAACAATTAAAATTAAAAATATAAGCTCAGTTGCAAAAAGCAATATTTGTACTGGATGTGGTTTGTGTGCTTCAATTTGTCCTGAAAATTGTATATCAATGGTTATGGATAAGAAGAAAGGAGTATATCAATCACAAATTGATATAAATAAATGTACAAATTGTTCTGTCTGTATAAAAACTTGTCCTCCTATAACATGGTCAAATAAGCCAACAACATCAAATGCAGATATTAGATTAGGAGATTATATTGAATTTAAGGCTCTTTTTTCAAATAATGAGATTATTCGAAAAGAATCTGCTTCAGGAGGTTTTATTACAAGTTTATTAGTTTATTTATTAAATAATCAAATAATTGATGGTGCTATTATTTCAAAAAGAAATCCTGATAATCCATTAATAGGAATTCCCTTTATTGCGACTACAGTAGAAGAAATTACTGAAAATAGCACATCTATTTATGGCCCAGTAAAGTTTGATGAAATAATAAAGCATTTATTAAGTACTAATGATCCAACAAAAAAATATGTATTGGTTGGACTTCCATGTCATATTGAAGGGATTTCAAGAGCTCAAAGATTATACAAAATATTAACTAAAAATATTTATCTAAAAATTGGAATTGTATGCGGACAATCACCTAGTATATTTGCTTATGATTACAGTTTTAAAAAACTTAAAGTCGATAAAAGTAACATAACAAGTTTTAAAAACAGGGGTGGTGGTTGGCCAGGATTTATGCAAATAGGTGTTAATAATAAAGATATAAAATATCCTTACCCTGGAAAATATTCTATGGGAATGGTTTTAGGGAACCCTTTATTTACTCCAACTGCATGCCAAAAATGTGTTGATGCTGTTGGGTATAATGCAGATTTAACAGCTTCAGATGCTTGGTTGTCAAAATTTGAAAATGACAAAATAGGTAGAAGTTTTGTAATGATTAAGACCTCTTTAGGAAAAGAAATAGTGGAAAATGCAATTTTAAATCAAATATTCACTTCTGAAGAGATAAACAGAACTGATTTTATTAAAGCGAATATTGGTGTTATTAACAAAGCTTATAAAGGGAAAATAAATAGTATATTACTGAAAACTAAATCGTATAAAAATACTTACCATACAGAAATGATATTTCCAGAAAATGTAGGTTTAAAGCGATTAATACTTCTTTATATTTATAGTATAAATATTTTTCCAATACAGTTTATTGGAGCAAATAAATTGAGTAAAATAGCAAATGATACAATTCTATTTTATTTTAAGTTTATTAACTTATTGAAAAAGAAATCTATTCATTTAGGTTATTATAATAGTAGTTATCAAACACTAATAAAAGATAAAATATCACAAATTGAAATTGAATCAAATAATTGTAAAAAAAATATTTTTTGATTTATCTGATTTAAAATACAAATAAGGTTAATATATATTAAATAATAATAAATTAACAATCAAAAATTACTATAGCTTATTTATTAGCTTCTAAGCAAGAAATTGATTAATATCCATATATTGTTGTTAAAGCAGTCGAAAATGGTAAAATGTCAAATATTTTGTTAAATGTAAAAATAAAAATGAAATAATTGATATTATTATTCCTCAGGGAGAATTCTTTTATAATGATTCTTATAAAAAATATTGTTCTTATAACTGCAGGTAGTGGAATAACGCCTTTATTTTGATTTTAAAAAGTTATCTTTTAAAATCAAAGAAAAATATTGTAATAGTATACCAAAATAGAAATAATGAAAATATAATCTTGTCAAATGAACTATCCGCTTTGAAAAATCATTATAAAGATAGATTTAATATAATAAATGTTATTTCAAGAGAAAAAAACGATAATACTTATTACTGTTATATAGACCATTTAATCATTTCAAAAGCTAAAGAAAAGCTTAATTTACAAAAAAAATATTATTTTTTTTTGGTACTCTGTTAATGATTGAGAGTCTTGAATCTATTCTCTAAAAATAATATTAGTCCAAATAATATTTTTAAGGAAGCATTTATCTAAGTTCGGAATAAAAAGAGGTGAAAGAATTTGTAAAAATAAATAAGGTTATAGATTCTAGAATTGACATCCTTGAATTTGATAGTGTTTTCAATGATTTACAATCTGATGCAGGTCAGTCAATTTTACAAGCTGCAACATATAATGATATTTATATACCACATCCTTGTCTTACTGTTGATTGCAAATTATGTAAATGTAAATTTATTAAATTCAATGTTATAAATAAAAATTCGTTAATAAAAAGTCCTGGCGATAATATTCTGACTTGTATTTATTATCCACTTTTAAATGAAATCAAAAATTGAAAAATTATGAATAAAATTTTAATTACTCAACATTTTAGCAGAAACAAAGGAAATGTTTCTCTACTTTATAGTTTAGTAGAATCTATAAAAAAAAATATACCAGATTCGGATATAATTGTTAGTTCTTATAATCCTAATGAGACTACTAAAATTTTTAATTATAATTGCTGTGAATGGCCTTTTATTACACGTAATATAATTGAAAAAAAAGGAATGTTTATGATTTGGAATATGTTTAAAGAGTCAATTATAATTTGTCTTCAAATTATTGTAGCTATATTAGTCCGCTTTAAGGTTATAAAAGCAAATAATTTAAAAGGTCGATTTTATTTTATAAATATCTTATCTTCTGTAGATAAAGTAGTTTCACCTGGGGGGCATCTTTTTACTAATTTTAATCAATTTGGTGCAGTTTTTGCACATTTTTATCCTCTTTTTTTATCAAGTATTATTAAAAAAGACTATTATGTTTTAGCTCAAACTCTTGGACCCTTCTTTGGGAAATGGAGATTTTTTGCAGTTTTACTTACAAAATATGTTGTAAAACATGCAAAATATGTTTCTGTAAGAGATAATTATTCTCTAAATAACCTATCTTCACTAAAAATTCCAACATCAATGATTCATAAAACTAATGAAATTGTATTTCTATATCCAGATGAATCTAAATTTGAGGAAGATAATGTTATAAATGACTCTATAACTGTTGGAGTTACAATACATCATCTTTATTATAAACATTTTATGTCAAAAGAAAAATATTTACATGAAACGGTATCTTTCTTATCAAAAATACTTGAATTAGGGAACATTAATATCAAATTAATTTCAATGGAATTAAATGTTAATGATAAAGGTGACCATCTTTTTTTAAAGGAAATTATTCAACATTTTCCAAATAATGAAAATATTTATATTGATTATATATCGATGGATCCAAGAAAAGTTTTAAATACGTTTTCGAAATTAAACTATCTAATTGCAACTAAAACACATTCTGTAGTCTATGGCTTAAGAAAATCTGTACCTACTTTAGCAATTGCTTATAATGAGAAAACTACTTATTTTATGAAAGATTTTAATCTTTCCCAATATAGTATACCATTAAAGGATTTTAATGCAAATGATGCATTTGATATATTCAAATTATTAATGAATAATACTGATAATGTAAAAGAAACAATAAAAATGAATTTAGCTAATATTCAAAAACAAGCATTAGAAAATATAATTATTTTAAAGGATTAAAATCAATGAACTATATCGAGAAAATTGAATTAATAATAAAGGAATCCCTTGAATCCATAGAAACAAATCAATATAAAGGATATGATCCTGCTGATTTATTAAATTCAAAGTATAACTTTATAAAAAAATTACCAGGTGGAATTTTAAAAGTAATTTCTCTCATTAATATATATTCTCCTTATAATTTTAGACCAATATTAAAAGTACAACCTGCTGAAAATACTACAGCTATGGTTATTTTAGGTCATATTTATCTTAATTTATATAAAGTATATAAAGATGAAGTTTACTTAACTAAAATTAATTTTATTGAATCTTGGTTGCTGAATAATGCAATAAAAGATAATAATACTTTAGGGTGGGCTAGAATTATTGATTATCAATTTAATTCCAAACAAGATTTTAAAAATAATAGTAGTCTTACTTTTATTAATGCAGAAGCACTAAAACTATTTCTTGATTTATATGAATACACAAAATATAGTAAATATTTAGATTACTCAATAAAAATAGCAGATCATCTTAGTTTAGAAACTAATATTATAAAAAGAGAATTTGGATATTGTTTAAGTTATGCAAGTAAGCTTAATATTGAAATATATAATGCCTCAATAATTGCAGGTTCACAACTAAATAGATTATATAAATACACAAATAACGAAGATTATTTAGAACTTTCTCTTAGAATACTTGAATATACTTTACAAATACAAAAGAAAGATGGTTCATGGTATTATAGTTTAAATAATGGAAAAGAGAAAAAACAAATTGATTTTCATCAAACATATATGTTATCTGGAATAATTGATTATGAATTTGAAATTGAAAACAAAGAGGTAATAAATAATTATAATAATGGACTTGATTTTTATGTAAAAAAAATGTTTGATGATAGAGGATTACCTTATTGGAGATATCCTATAAAATATCCTATCGATGTACATAATATTAGTCATGCTATATTATTTTTCTCTAAATATAATATTGAGCCTGATTTAAATAGAAAGCTAATTAATCTGTTGATTGATGAATTTTATAATAAAAGGATGAAACAGTTCTATTATCATAAATGGCCTTTTCTAAAAAATAAAATTCATTACTTCCGTTGGAATACAATATGGTCTATTTATGCTTTAAGTGTATATGTACTAAAAAATAAAATGTAATATTCGTAATAATAAATTAATAACTTGTATAAGACCACGTTCTGTATTTTCCATAAGACTATAGTTCTCATTTTTTTATATAAATATGCAGGATAAAAAGGGGTATATCTACTATAAATTAAAAAGGAATTAGTTCTAAAATATCATATATGAGATGGAGTAATGCTTTTATGTTTAATGCTCTTTCATATTATTTATTAGAACAAAGTAAAAATAAATTTACTAATATATGAAACTAACAATAATAGCAGGGGCAAGACCAAATTTTATGAAGATTGCTCCAATAATACACTCAATTCAAAAATACAACAAAATTCAAAATTCAATTGAGTATCGTTTAATTCATACAGGTCAACACTATGACAAGAATATGAGTGATACTTTTTTTGCAGAATTGAATATTCCAATGCCAAATGCAAATTTGGGAGTAGGAGGTGGAACACAAGCAGAACAAACAGCTGGAATAATGATTGAGTTTGAAAAGGAACTTATTCAAAACCCAACAGATTTAGTTATTGTAGTGGGTGATGTCACTTCAACAATGGCTTGTTCAATTGTGGCTAAGAAATTAAATACTAAAGTTGCACATATCGAAGCTGGAATTCGTTCTTGGGATTTAACTATGCCAGAGGAAATAAACCGTATGGTTACAGATTCTCTGGCTGATTATTTCTTTACTACAACAGAAATTGCAAATGAAAATCTTAGACATTTTGGAGCAAAGGAAGAACAAATTTACTTTGTTGGAAATGTTATGATAGATACTTTACTTGCAAATATTAATAGATTCTGTAAACCTGATGTTTTTGATAAGCTAAACCTAAAAGAAAAGGAATATATAATGCTTACAATGCATCGACCTGGAAATGTGGATGAGGCAGAAAAATTAAAAGCATTAATGAGTGAAATAGTAAATAATGTTCAAGGTTTGCCAATAATTTTTCCAATTCATCCAAGAACAGCAAAGATATTTACAGATTTAGGAATTAGAGCTGATAATTTGCATATTGTCGAACCAATGGGATATTTGGAATTTAATTATATGGTAAAACATTCTAAATCTGTAATAACAGATTCTGGTGGTATAACTGAAGAAACAACTGTAATGGGAATCCCATGTATAACTTTAAGAGATAATACTGAAAGACCAGAAACCTGCACAGTTGGGACAAATGAACTAATAGGAACTAATCCAAATGCAATAAAACCAGCTTTAGAAAAACTATTTTCTGGTAATTGGAAAAAAGGAGGAATTCCAGAACTTTGGGATGGGAAAACATCAGATAGGATAATTGAAAAATTGATAGAAATATTATAAGCTATGCTTGAATCAAGAATTATTAATGGAGTAAAAGTAAATGGTTTTAATTCTAAAGAAGATGTTATAAATTTTGCATTTGCTAATAAAGGTATTTTAGTTGCTGTTAATGCTGAGAAAATTATCAATGCTACAGATAAAACACGTCAAATCATTAATAATAATATTTCTTATCCTGATGGGATTGGTGCTGTTATGGCTCTAAATCATAAAGGATATAAACATGCTACCAAGATTCCTGGTTGTGAACTTTGGTTAGATATTGTTAAGTCTTCATATAAGGATAAATCTTTTTATTTGATTGGCGGAACAGAAGACACAATTCAAAATACTAAGACAAAATTATTAGAAGATTTTGAAGGAATTAATATTATTGGATATAGAAACGGATATATAAAAACTGAAGAAGAAAGATTAAAACTAATTGAAGATATAGAATTAAAAAAACCTGATATAGTTTTTGTTGCTATGGGTTCTCCTAAACAAGAGCTTTTAATGCAAGAAATGTTGGAAAAACATAAGGCAGTTTATCAAGGATTAGGGGGTAGTTTTGATGTCTATATCGGCAAGGTAGAAAGAGCCCCAGAATGGTGGTTGAAAAATAATCTTGAATGGGCATATAGGCTTTTTAAACAACCAACAAGAATAAAAAGACAAATTCCACTTTTGAAATTTCTATTTCTTTTAAAGATTGGGAAGTTGTAAGAGAGGGAAATTAATTAAATATTGAATAATAAATGTTTGATTTTGAAGGATTATTAAAACAAATACAAGAATGGACAAATAAAGTTCCTCTAATCATATTGGGAAGTGGTGCTTCTGTTTCATTTGGTTTACCATCAATGAGGGAGCTTGGTGAGTATATAAAAACGACTTTGTCTTTTGAAAAAGAGGAAGATATTAGTCAATTTGAAAAATTCAAAAGTAATCTTGATAAAAGTAATGATTTAGAAAAAGCTATGTCGGATATATATCTTAATGATAATGTTTTAATAGCTGTAATAAAAGCTACATGGGACTTGATTACAGAAGCCGATTTAAAAGCATACGAACAGTTTGTATTGAATGGAAAAGTAATCCCATTAGTAAAATTAATGAATCATTTGCTTAAAACAACCAATAGGAAACTATCTATAGTTACAACTAATTATGATCGTATAGCTGAATATAGTGCAAGCATATCAGAAGCAATTATTTGTACTGGATTTGCCCAAAATTACATTGGACATTTCTCAGAGAAAATTCACACTAATGCTTTGGATCACATTAAAGGATATAGCGGTCAGGTGAATATTTGGAAAGTTCATGGTTCTTTGGATTGGTTTGAAACTCCAAGTAAAGAAAAAGTTCATTTATCTTTACGTAAAGATATTCCTAAGGATTTTAAACCATTGATTGTGACTCCTGGACTTAGTAAATATGCAGAAACACATAACGAACCATATAGAACAATATTTGCGCAATCAGATATAGAAATTCAAAATGCAAATGGTTTTTTGTGTATTGGATATGGCTTTAACGATGATCATGTACAACCAAAACTTATTCAGCAAATTAAATCCAAACCAATAATTGTAATAACAAAAAAATTAACTCCAAAAACAAAAGAAGCAATAATTGAAGGCGGTTGTAAAAATTATATTTTAATGGAAGAAATCAGTGATAAGGATACAAAGATATATTCCTCAAGTCAAGGTGAACATATTTATCAAGAAGTTAGTTATTGGGATTTAGTAGAATATTTAGAACTAATAAAATAAAAATAATATGGCAATATTCAATTTTGAAGACAATTTGTCTATTGGAACTGTTTTTAGTGTTGATACAGCAACTTTAATTATAAAGGTTGAAGAACTTGAAAAGCTAAGAAAATTGCAAGTAAATCATTTAGTTGCAATTGAAAGTTCAAAAGCAGGACAATATTTAATTGGAATAATCAATAGAATAACTCGAAAGGTTTCTGATGAAGAACAGCCTATAGGTGACGATTTAGGATTAAGCAATTTCCTTTTTACTGAAAATATTTTGAAAGTAAATTTGATAGGAACTTTATTGAATAAATTTGGCACAAAAGAAAATGTTTTTAAAAGAACACTTGATACAGTTCCAGAAATCGAAGCTAAATGTTTTCCAATAGATGGTGAGAATATTACTAAGTTTATGCAAACTATTTCTACTAAAGAGAATTATGAAATTCCTCTTTCAATTGGGAAGTATTCTATAGATGAAAATGCAGAAGCTTTTCTGGACGGAGATAAACTTTTTCAAAGACATGCTGTAATTGTTGGTAGTACTGGTTCAGGGAAGTCTTGGTGCGTAGCAAAAATAATTGAACAAATGGCAAAATTGCCAATGGCAAATTCTATATTATTTGATATACACGGAGAATATAGTGGAGATAACTTTAAAGCAAAAGGAATACAACATTTTAGAATTGCTAATCCTTCTGATTTAGGAAAAACAGGAAATCTCGCAAATGGTATTTTGATGTTGCCTTATTGGATGTTAACTTATGAAGAAATGTTAGCAATGTTATTAGATCGAAGTGATAGCAATGCACCTAATCAAGCTATGCTTTTTTCAAAAACAGTATATTCAGAAAAGCAAAAATATCTTAATTATATTAAAGATACTTTATTTAAAGATAGTATTACAATTGATAGTCCAATTCCTTATAGAATTGAAAAGGTTATTGAAGAATTAGAGCAACTTGATGTAGAAATGGTTTCAGGGGCAAGACAAGGAACAGAAAAACAAGGTGCTTTTTATGGGAAATTGACAAGATTTATTCAAAGATTAGAGGCGAAAAGTCAGGATAAAAGATTAGGCTTTCTATTTCAAATTTCTGAAGATGAGTTGAAAATAGATTGGCTTAATGATTTTTGTAGTGCTTTAATGCAAGGTTCAAATTTGAATGTGAACAAATCAGGAGTAAAAGTTATAGATTTTTCGGAAGTGCCTTCAGATGTTTTACCTTTAGTAATAGGTTTAGTTGCTAGAATAATTTTTACAGTTCAACAATGGACTGCAAAAGCTAAACAACATCCTATTTGTTTACTTTGTGACGAAGCTCATTTATATATTCCAGAAAGAATAAATCAAGATAGTGCATCTGAACTTGGATTGAAAAATTTTGAAAGAATTGCTAAAGAAGGAAGAAAATATGGAGTAAGTTTAACTGTAATAAGTCAAAGACCTTCTGAAGTAAATAGAACAGTTCTAAGTCAATGTAATAATTTTATTGCATTAAGACTTTCAAATGCAGAAGATCAGTCTGTTATAAAACGACTTTTGCCAGATAACCTTATGGGGTTGACAGACGTTCTTCCAATATTAGATATTGGAGAAGCTTTAGTGGTAGGAGATGCTTCATTGTTACCAACAAGAGTATTAATTTCTGAGCCATCAATAAAACCAGATAGTGCTACAATTAAATTTTGGGGTAAATGGAGCGATGAAAATTCGGAACAAGATATTAAAAATGCAGTAATAGGACTTCGTAAACAATCAAAGAATTAATTATATCCAACCTTATAAAGGCGAGCTCGAGTAATGGTATTTTAATAATCGCTCCCTGTATGTTGATTTTATGATTATCTTTTTAACTGTATGGGTAATTATTTTTCCTAAGAGTGATTTGGTTTATAAAGTTTTTCCTTCGCTGCCAAGATTGAACAAAGAGATTTTTAAATTGTAATTTTTAAATTTTTAATTTGGGACTGTTCACATATTAATAAAAAACCTAAAAAGTCTATAATTTATTCTGCAATATTGATAAGCGTTTTACTTTTGTGGAACGCTTATTTCTATTTTAATCCACAGACTTTATAGTGAAAAGATAATAGAGAAAAGTGAATAGTGAATAGTGACCTGTTGAACAGAGTTCGAGAGTATCGAAGTTAATAGTTTTCTACTTACTTTTACTTTGATGCAAAAGTAACAAAAGATCAAGACTGTTCGAATTTAGCTATTCCATAAATTTTAAAACTAAAAGTTTATAAACTCGCTTCGCTCAGATAGTATAAACTTTCTTTACCTTTTAAAACTTCTTCCATTTAACACTAAATTCAAAATGTCGGTTTTTAAAGATAAAATTTTTTCTGCTTGTTTCCCCTTTATAGGAGTTAGGGGTGATTAAAGTGAAAAGATTAAAGTGACCCGAAGAACTGAGTTCGAGACCATCGAAGATAATAGTTTTCTACTTACTTTTACCTTGATGCAAAAGTTACAAAATATCAAGACTGTTCGAATTTGGCTATTCCATAAATTTTAAAACTAAAAGTTTATAAACTCGCTTCGCTCAGACAGTATAAACTTTCTTTACGTTTAAAACTTCTTTCACTTAACGCCAAATTCAAAATGTCGGTTTTTTAAGTAAAAAATTTCTTCTGCTTGTTTCCCCTTTAGGGGTTAGGGGTGATTAAAGTGAAAAGATAAAAGTAAAAAGTGAATAGTGACCTGTAGAACAGAGCTCGAGAGCATCGAAGATAATAGTTTTCTACTTACTTTTCACTTGATAGAAAAGTAACAAAAGATCAAGACTGTTCGAATTTGGTTATTCCATAAATTTTAAAACTAAAAGTTTATAAACTCACTTCGCTCAGACAGTATAAACTTTCTTTACGTTTTAAAACTTCTTCCATTTAACACCAAATTCAAAAGGTCGGTTTTTAAAGATAAAATTTCTTCTGCTTATTTCCCCTTTAGGGGTTTGAGGGGTGGTGTTAATGGTTTATTCTTTATTCTTCCACTTTAGGGGATTGTGGGGTGAGTTGAATAGTTAATTTGAATTTGTAAATTTTTTCTTCTCTATTCATTCCCCTTTAGGGGTTAGGGGTAATTAAAGTGAAAAATTAAAAATTACAATTTCCCAATTAATAAATCCTTTGTGAAGCAACATCAAATTTTGTAAGTATCCCTATATTTGGGACAAAAATCATTACTTTTTGCCCTGTAATTGGGACAAAATTCTTGTGATGTTGCCCTTGTTATGTTACAAATGTGTATATTTGCATTTGATTTTTAATGGATTGATTTATGTTTAAGAGAGATATTCTTGATGACTTAAGACTTTGGGCTTCTAAACCTAATAGGAAACCTCTTGTTTTAAGGGGTGCTCGTCAGGTGGGTAAAACTACTGTTGTTAATTATTTTGGAAAGGATTTTGATAATTTTCTTAATGTTAATTTGGAAGATAGGATAGCTTCTGCCATTTTTGAGTCTTCCAATTCTATTAATGAACTAATTATTGATTTGTTTGCTTTTAAGGGTATTCAAAGGAAAAATGGTCGAACATTAATATTTATTGATGAAATTCAAAATTCGCCACAGGCTGTAGCTCGTTTACGTTATTTTTATGAGGAAATGCCAGAGGTTTTTGTTATTGCTGCAGGTTCTTTGTTGGAGAGTTTGATTGATATTCATATTTCTTTTCCTGTTGGTAGGGTAGAATATATGGCTATTCATCCTTTCTCTTTTCGTGAGTTTATGGTTGCTGAGGGTAATGAAATGTTAAGGCAAAGAATTTCTGATTCTCCTAGTTCATCAATTGTATTTCATGATAAATTGATTTCATCTTTTAATCGCTATGCTTTAATTGGTGGGATGCCTGAAATTGTAAAATCTTATTTTATTAATCAGGATATTGTTTCGCTTGCTGATATTTATGAGTCATTATTGCAAGGTTACAAGGATGATGTTGAAAAATATGCTTCAAACAGGACTCAAATGGAGGTTATTAGATATATTTTGACTTCTGGTTGGGCTATGGCTGGTCAATCTATTAAATTTAATGGTTTTGCTGGTTCTGAATATAAATCAAGAGAAATGGGAGAGGCTTTTCGTACTTTAGAGAAGGCTATGCTTTTGGAATTAGTTTATCCAATTACTCAAACTTGTTTGCCTGTTTTGCCTGAAAGAAAACGTTCTCCAAAACTTATTTGGTTAGATTCTGGTTTGGTTAACTATGCTGCAAATAGTCAGAAAGAAGTGTTTGGAGCAAAAGATATATTAGATGCTTGGAGAGGAAAATTAGGAGAGCATATTATTGCTCAAGAGTTATTGACTTTATCTAATAGGGTAAGTAATAAAAGATTCTTTTGGACAAGGGCTAAGGCTAATTCGAGTGCAGAGGTTGATTTTATTTTTAATTTTGATTCTCATATAATTCCTATTGAAGTTAAAACTGGTCATAATTCACATTTGCGTTCATTACATTCTTTTGTTGATAATAGTGAAGATTGTAAGTTGGGTGTTCGTGTTTGGTCTGAGCCATATTCTGTTGATAAGGTTAAAACAATAAGTGGAAAAGAGTTTAAATTATTGAATATTCCTTTTTATTTATTTGGCTTTTTACCAAAAATATTAGAGATGGAATTTTAAATTGTTCTTGTTTTATTTTTAAATTGTTGTTTGTCTGAATCAGGATTATTCAAGATTAGAGGATTTATAGGATTTTGCCGCTTTGCGTCATTCCTCTTTAGGAGTTAGGGGTGGTATTAATGGTTAATTATGAATGATTAATGGTTAATTCTTTATTCTTCCCCTTTAGGGGTTAGGGGTGATTAAAGTGAAAAGATAATAGTGGAGTGTAGGGAGTGATGTGCAAAAAGTTGTATATTTCTATTGACATAAGTGGAAAAAAGTTGTATTATTCTGATGTAAATACTGGAAATAAGTTGTAAAAGATTTTTAATTTTCTGCTAACATAGGGACAAAATGTCCCCAAGTATCAATGATTGTAGAAAATTATTACCTCTCAGAATGTAAAACAATTTTATCAATAAAAGAAGATGAAAATAATAAGTGGTTAGGTATTATAGAGATTTATAAATTGATTTTGTTTTTTTTGTTTGAAGTTACGTGTTTTTCCGTATCTTTGCGGCTAAATTAAAATATTATGAAGAAATATTTGGGTGTACTTCATCAGAAAAAGATATTTACTTTAAATGATGTTGTTGGATTAACTAATAATGTTAACTCAGCAAAGGATTTGCTTCAAAATTACAAAAAACAAAATCTGATTATACAAATTAGAAGGAATTTATATAGTGTCTGTGATTTGGCTACTGGAGTTACAGTGACAAATAAGTTTGAGATTGCTAGTAATATTTCTTCTTCTTCATATATTTCCTATCGTTCTTCATTTGAATATTATGGTATTGCTCATCAAATATATTATGATATTTATGTTTCAAGTAGTTCTCGGTTTAATAATTTTGATTTTGAAAGTATTCAATACCTTTATTCTAAGTCTATAATTAATGTTGGTGTAGAAACTCCGAGCATGGATTCTCTTGTAAGGGTTACAAATTTAGAGAGAACTGTTGTTGATTGTATTGATCGCATTGATCGTGCTGGAGGTATTGAGGAGTTGGTTCATTGTCTGAGTTTGATTGGATATCTTAATGAAAATAAATTGCTTGAGTATTTAGCTGCCTATAATAAATCTATTCTTTATAAGAAAGTAGGTTTTGTACTTGAGTCTTTTAAAGAGAAATTGAAATTAAGTAATGAATTTATTGAGCTTTGTGCACAGAATGGCAAAAAACATATTGGTTATCTTACAGACAAGAATGAATCTAATTTTTTTCATAATTCTTGGAATATCTATGCTCCAAAGAATATTTTATCTTACTTAGAACAAGGGAATAATGAGCTTGTATAGTAAAAAAGATTTAGATGTTATTTCTAAAAACAATGGTTTTATTAGAGATAATTTAGAAAAAGTATATAGGCTTATTGAGGTTCTGGAATATATTAACTTAAATCCTCTTTTGTCTGATGCTTTGGTTTTAAAAGGTGGTACTGCTATTAATTTGATTGTATTTGATATGCCAAGATTATCAGTTGATATTGATTTGGATTTTAGTATTGAGTCTTCAAAAGAGGAAATGCTTTTATATAGAGAAAAAATAAATGATGATATTAAGGGTTATATGAGATTGCAGGGCTATGTTTTGAATAGTAATTCTAAAAATCCACACTCTTTAGACTCATGGGTTTTTAATTATCAAAACTCCGTAGGTAATAGAGATAATATTAAAATTGAGATTAATTATTCTATGAGGAATCATATTTATCCTCCTGTTGTTTCAAACTCTAATATTAGTTTTCTTCCTTCTTTTAATGTAAAAACTTTATCTTTTTTAGAATTATTTGGAGGAAAGATTAAGGCTTTGATTGAAAGAACAGCACCTCGAGATCTTTATGATGTGAATAATATGATTGTAAATAATGTCTTTTGTGAGGATGATTTAGATTCCTTACGAAAGGTTGTAATTTTTTACTTGACAATAGGTGGTAGCGATAAATGCAAAACTCATTATGATTTTAATTCAATTGATAACTTAGGATATAAACAAATTAGAGATAATCTTATACCTATGCTTAGAAAATCAGAGCATTTTGATTTTGAAAGGACAAAAGCAAATGTTAAAGATTTTCTTATTAAGCTTATGAATTTTGACGATAGAGAGATTAGATATATTGAGGAGTTTAATAATAAGCATTATAAACCTGAATTACTTTTTAATTATAGTATAGTATTAGATAGAATTAGGTCGCATCCTATGGCAATTTGGAAAACAAGAGTATAATTATTTTTGTCCACGAATTACACGGATTCTTGCTTTGGCAAGCGGCAAGCCAATAAGCACGAATTTATTTGCCGCTTTGAGTCATTCCCCTTTAGGGGTTAGGGGTTAATAAAGTGAAAAACTAAAAGTTAAAAGTGATAATTAAAACAAAAAAAATAATATGAAAAAGGCATTAATTACTGGTATTACTGGTCAGGATGGGAGTTTCTTGGCTGAGTTTCTTTTGGAAAAGGGTTATGAGGTTCATGGCATTTTGAGGAGGAGTTCTTCTTTTAATACTGGAAGGATTGAACATCTATATCTTGAGGAATGGATTAAGGATATGAGTAAGAACAGAGCTGTTAATCTTCATTATGGGGATATGACCGATTCTTCTTCTTTGATTAGAATTATCCAGACTGTTAAGCCTGATGAGATTTATAATCTTGCGGCTCAAAGCCATGTTAAGGTCTCGTTTGATGTGCCTGAATATACTGCAGAAACTGATGCTGTTGGAACTTTGCGTTTGTTGGAGGCTGTTAGGATTTTGAATATGGAAAAGCAGTGTAAGATTTACCAGGCTTCTACTTCTGAGCTTTTTGGTTTGGTGCAGGAGGTTCCTCAATGTGAAACAACACCTTTTTATCCTCGTTCTCCTTATGGGGTGGCTAAGCTTTATGGTTTTTGGATTACAAAGAACTATCGTGAGAGTTATGGTATGTTTGCTGTAAATGGTATTTTGTTTAATCATGAAAGTGAACGCAGGGGTGAGACTTTTGTAACTCGTAAGATTACTCTTGCTGCTGCCCGTATTGCTAAGGGTAAACAGGATAAATTGTTCTTAGGTAATCTTTCTGCTCTAAGGGATTGGGGATATGCTAAGGATTATGTTGAATGTATGTGGTTGATTTTGCAACATTCAAAACCTGAAGATTTTGTTATTGCAACTGGTGAATATCATACTGTTCGTGAGTTTTGTACTTTAGCTTTCAAATATGCTGGAATTGAACTTAAATGGGAGGGAGAAGGAGTGAATGAAAAAGGTATTGATATGAAAACAGGTAAGGTTTTAGTGGAAGTTGATCCAAAATATTTCCGTCCAGCAGAGGTAGAACAATTGTTAGGAAACCCAACAAAAGCAAAAACCCTTCTAGGCTGGAATCCAAATAAAACTTCATTTGAAGAACTGGTTAAAATTATGGTTCAGCATGATCTTAAGATTGTTTAGTTTTTTTTCCCACAAATTTCTCAAATTTTCACGAATTTATAATTAAATATTTAAAATAAAGAATTGAAGGAATTAGTGTAATTATTGGATGAAAAAATGAAATACAAATAAAATTTTGCCAGAGATTTTTTGTCCACGAATTTCTCAAATTTACACGAATTGATAATTAAATATTTACAATAAAGAATTAGAGGAATTAGTGTAATTAGTGGACAACAAATGAAATTTAATTAGTTGATAAAAAAAGATAACATATAATGTTATGACTGATTTATTAAACCAAATATTATATAAAGAAGAGAGCTATAACATAGTTGGAGCTTGTATGGAGGTTCATAAGAATCTCGGTTGTGGATTTTTAGAGCCTGTTTATCAAGAAGCATTAGAAATTGAGTTAAAAGTAAAATTGATACCTTATGAAAGAGAAAAAATATTAAAAATCTATTATAAAGGTGTATTACTAGATAAAGATTATCGTGCTGATTTTATTTGTTATGATAATATCTTACTTGAATTAAAGGCGTTAGATAGTTTGCGATCAGAACATACCTCGCAAGTACTAAATTATTTAAAGGCTACTGGATATAAATTAGGTTTATTAATAAATTTTGGAAAAGAAAGTTTGGAATATAAAAGGATATTGCTTTAATTATATCTTTTGATTTACAGTTTTTAGTCCACGAATTTCTTAAATTTTTACGAATTAATTTTATACTTTTGAATATAAATTGGGTAAGAAAAAAAAGATTAGAATAATTTGTGTAATTAGTTTACAACAAGATAAAAGAATAATTAGAGTAATTTGTTTATAAAAAAGATTAGATCAATTCGTGTAATTCGTGGACAAGAAAGAATAAAGAAGTGAATATGGAAAAGAATAGTAAGATATTTGTTGCAGGACATAATGGTTTGGTTGGTTCTGCTATATTGAAGAATTTAAAAGATAGAGGTTATACAAATTTTGTTTTAAGGTCATCAAAAGAACTTGATTTAAGAAGTCAAACATCAACAGAAGAGTTTTTTGCAAAAGAAAGACCTGATTATGTTTTTTTAGCTGCTGCTTTTGTTGGTGGTATTATTGCAAACTCTAAGTATAGAGCTGATTTTATTATTAATAATCTTCAAATTCAAAATAATGTAATAGGCTCTGCTTATAAGTATGGGGTTAAGAAATTATTGTTTCTTGGTTCAACCTGTATTTATCCTGCTGCTTGTCCTCAACCAATGAAAGAAGATGCACTTTTAACCATGCCTTTGGAATATACTAATGAACCTTATGCTATTGCTAAGATTGCTGGTTTAAAGATGTGTGAAAGTTTCAATATTCAATATGGAACAAATTTTATTGCAGTGATGCCAACTAATCTTTATGGACCTAATGATAATTTTAATTTAGAAAGAAGTCATGTTTTACCAGCTTTAGTTAGAAAGGCTCATCTTGGTAAATGTTTGATGAATGATGATTGGAAAGGTTTAGTTAAGGATTTAAACAGGTATCCTATTGAAGGAGTAGATGGGAATGCAAAAAAAGAAGAGATTTTAGAGAAATTGAATAAATATGGTATTACAGTTTCTGATAAAGGTGTTTCAATTGAAATTTGGGGAACAGGTAAACCATTAAGAGAGTTTCTTTGGAGTGAGGAAATGGCTGATGCTTGTGTGTTTGTTATGGAGAATGTGAATTATGAAGACCTTAAACCAAAAAATACTAAGGAAATTAGAAATTGCCATATAAATATTGGAACGGGAAATGAGATTTCAATTAAGGATTTGGCTTATTTAATTGCTCAAAAGATAGGATTTAAAGGTGAAATACGCTTTAATGAAGATAAACCTGATGGAACAATGAGAAAACTAAACGATCCTTCAAAACTCCATTCCTTAGGCTGGCATCATAAAATTGAAATTGAAGAAGGAATTGACAAAATGTACCGATGGTACATTTTGAGTGAAAAGTGATTTTTTTCGATCTTCATTTCACTTCGTGGCTCTCGAGCTTTGCTCTTCGGGTGTCTTGATACAAACGAAGCAAAAATCAAGACTGTTCGAATTTTCCTAAAATTCAACTCAAACTTCTACAAGTTTATAAACTCGCTTCGCTCAGACAGAATAAAATTGCTTAATGAATTTTGAATTGAATTTCTTAACGTCAAATTCAAAATGTCGCTCTTTTATGTGATAAGTTGTTTTATTTGGCTTCCCCTTTAGGGGGTAGGGGTAAAAATCATAGTCTGTCATATAAATCAGTTAAATCATGGTTCAAGACAAATATTTATATTTTTGTCACTATTCTGTTATAAAGTTATATTTGAACTTCATTTATCAATAATCATTTATCATTAATAAGTATGAAAATTCTAACTATTGACGTTGAGGAGTGGTTTCAGTTTTTTGAGGATTTGGATTATGGGGAGAGGTATAAGAACTATGAGGTTAGGATTTATGAGAATGTTGATAGGATTTTAGGTTTATTGGAGGAGAATGATATTAAGGCTACTTTCTTTGTTGTTGGTTGGATTGCCAAACGTTATCCTGATATTGTTAAAAGAATTTCTAAAGATTATGAGATTGGTTCTCATTCGATGAGTCATAAATTAATTAGTAGTTTAAATAGGAATGAGTTTTATAATGAGGTTAATTCTTCTATTTCTCTTATTGAGGATTTGACTGCTAAAAAGGTTAGTGCTTTTCGAGCTCCTGGATTTTCAATTGGAAAGAATGAATTATGGGCTTTTGAGGTTTTAAATGATTTGGGGATTAGTATTGATTCTTCTTTTTTGCCTTATAAATTTGGACTTAATGTTTCAAAAACATCTCCTTGTTTGATAGAATATAATAGAATTAAGATTAAGGAGTTTCCAATTAATTATAAAACTGTTTTATCTAAAGGAATTATTTATAGTGGGGGAGGTTATTTCAGGTTCTTCCCTTATAAATTATTAAATTCTTGGATTAAAGATTTGGATTATTTTTTAGCTTATATACATCCAAGAGATTTGGATTCAACGCAACCATTTATTGAAGAATTGTCATTTGGTCAGAAATTTCGCTCCTATTACGGATTGAGATTTTCAAATTCGAAATTTCAAAAGCTAATAAAGGATTATAATTTTATTGATATAGATTCTGCAGATAAGCAAATTGATTGGGAAAAGGTTGAAATTATTAAATTAAATTGAGAATAATCTTCTTATTTTATCTAAAAATGTTAATAAAGATTATGCAATTGATGAAATCTATCAATGTTAGAAAAACGTCTTATAAGTCTTGTAATTAGTGACCTTACGCGTATAATGTTCAAAATAAATATTATTTTAAACATAGAAAAGCTTGTTTTTTAAGAAACATATTGTATTTTTGCTCGTATTAAACAAAACGAAGTTTCAAAATTGAATATAAATTAAAAATGAAAGAGATGAAAAAAATTATCATTACAAGTTTATTTATACTTGTGTCAGCATTTAGTTTTGCTCAAGAAGCAGAAAAGCAAGAATTAAAGCCAAATGAGTCATATCTTGTTGGTTCTTTAAAGGACAATTGGTTCTTTTCTCTTGGAGTTGGTGCTCAAACCTATTTAGGTGAAAATTATAGTACTGGTTCATTCTTTGGCCATATTTCTCCTGCATTTGATATTGCAGCTGGAAAATGGTTTACTCCTGTTATGGGAACTAGATTACAATTATCTGGATTTAATGCGAGAGGATACAATTCTCTTCAATCTCCTTATGTTTCTGGCAATCCTAATGATGATGGTACATATGAAATGAATTTTAATTATCTTAATGTACATGCTGATTTCCTATTTAATTTAACTGCACAACTTTTCAGATATAATGAAAATAGATGTTATGAATTAATTCCATTTGCTGGATTTGGTTGGGCAGGAATTTTAAAAGATGGAATATCTGAAAATGAATTAGCTTTTAGTGCTGGTTTGATTAATCAATTTAGAGTAAATGACAAATTGGATATCAATCTTGAATTAAAAGGAATGCTTGTTAACCAAAGATTTGATGGTACTGTAGGAGGTCGTGTATTAGAAGGAACAATTGGTTTAACAGCTGGTATAACTTATAAATTTGGAAAAGAAACAGAATTTAAAGCAGGAATTACTCCTGATGTAATAGCTGAAGTTGAAAAGAAATCTGCTCAAAAAGAAAGCGAACTTCAAAACCAAAATGATGCTTTAAAGAATTCTGCTACTGATTTACAAAGAAAATCTAATGATTTAAGCAAAGCATTAGAACAAGAAAAACAAAAGAATGCTAAGTTACAAAAAGAAATTGAAGAACTAAAAAATAGACCTCAAACTACTTCAACACCAACTCAAACTCCAGCATCAACTCCAAAAGAAGTAAAAGCAGATTTTACTGGAATTAAGGTTTTCTTCGAAATAGGAAAAACAACTTTAGATGATAAAAACTTTGCTAACCTTGAAAATGTAGCAAAGTGTATTAAAGATTCTAAAAGAAAAGTTACCATTACAGGTTATGCTGATTCTTCAACAGGAAAGATGAGTGTAAATAAAAAGTTAGCTCTTAAGAGAGCTCAAAATATTTATAATATTTTGGTTGAAAAATATGGTGTAAATAAAGATTTACTTTCTGTTGAATCTTCAGTTGTTGATCCAAAAGGATTGGCTCCAGAAATGATGAGAATGGTAGAAATAAAATAAGATATTTGTTAAAACAAATTGATTTCTTAAGGGAGGATGATTGATTTCATTCTCCCTTATTTTTTTATCCCAATTGGATTGATGAATTTTGAATTTCATAATTCTTTCTTCTTAGCAATACATATAGAAATAAATTATGTACTTTTGCTAACTACATACCAAATTAGACTTTTCTCTTTTGGTTATTGTTAAACAAATAAAGTTAATAAACTAAATCAATGTTTTATGAGAAGACTTTATATATTAATTATTCTATTATTTATTTCCTCAGTTAATTCTTTTTCTCAATCAGATTCTCTTTTAAACACTTCAAAATCAATCCTTAACAAAGGTGTTAAACATTTTGGATTTAGAATTGGGCTTTCAAAGAAAGATATTGAAAATGACAGACTCTTAACTATTGTTGATTTGGATGAGGTTAAGAATTTTAGTTATGAGTTTGCTCTTTCAGGTTCATGGTTTATTGATGAAAATGTTGCTTGGGGAGCAAAAGTTAATTATGGATTTAGTGATCAGAGATACACAATTTCATCAAATCTGCTTTCTCTTTTGATTGAAGCCCAAACTTATAGTACAAATACTGTAACAACAAATTTTGAAATAGGAACAGGAGTTAAAAACTATGTGCCTTTTGGACCAGGGAATCGCTTTTTTGTTTTCAACGAAACCAATATTTCTTACAACTATATTTCTTCTCTAACAAGAGATGTTTATGATGGAGGTATGGATATTAAGAAATCAATGAAAACAACCCATGAACTAAGTCTTGGTCTTTCTCCTGGAGTTATGTATTTCTTGAAAAAAGGCTTTGCATTTGAATTTGCTTTCAATCCAGTGATGATTTCATATAATAGAACTTTTATTAAGCAAGATGAAATAAAAAATGGAGGAGGCTCCGATTTTGCAATAGATTTTAAATTCAATCTATTAAAGATATACTTTGGGTTTGCTTATTATTTTGGAATATAGTTTTGTCTTATCCACAGATTCACACAGATTAACTCAGATTAACTCAGATTAACTCAGATTAACTCAGATTGTAATAATATAGATAAAAATCCTATTAATCATTAAATCTTGAAAATTCTGATTCTGACAAAAGAAATAATCCTATAAATTTGTGCAAATCTGTGGGCAAAAAGAAAAATAAAAAAATATGAAAAGAATATTATTATCCCTATTCCTATTATCAACAATCTTTCTTTCATGTGTTGATGAAAAATATTATAAAGAATCTCAAGAGTGCAATATATTGGTTTTTGATATTCAGGGACAGATAAATAATAGAATAATTGAAGGAGGAAATGCTGATACAGGAATAGTTGAGGTGAGTGTTCCGATAACTTTGAATTTAAATGATTTGACTGTTTTGTCTTCAAAGTATTCAAGTCTTGCAAAAGCAGATAAAGATGCTTTGAAAATCAAAAATTTCACCAATGAAGTATATCTAAAACTTACAGCAGAAGATGATGAGGTTTCAAAGGTTTGGGTTGTAAGAGTAAGATATGCTGATGCTCCATTGCAATTAGCATATTCGGATATGAAAAAATGGACAATTGCAAAGGATGAAAATGGAAACGATATTAAAATTGGCTCAACCTATGCCTATTTCCCAGGAGAGACAAATATATTCTCACCTTGGCAACACTCAGCTAAAGCAAACACCCTAACAGGTTTCTTTTCAGTTAATCCAAAGTCAGATGTGGTTTCTGCAGACTATGCATCCATAGAAACAAAACTTTATCCAATTGGAGCAATGATGCATTCCGCAGTTGTTACAGGAGCATTATTTACAGGGAAATTCCTTTTCAACTACTCCCATTTGCCAAACGGTAGCGATCCCAATCCAAGAAAACTTATAAACTTTGGAACAGCCTTCTATAATAAACCTCAGGCAGTTAAATTCAAGGTTAGATATAAGCCAGGAATGGTTATGAAAGATGGAGATGCAAGAGATATTTTGCAAAATGACCCTTTGGGAAGACCTTATAAGGATTCTTGTGAGATATATTTTATGCTTCAAAACAGAAATATGGATAATAGCAAATATTATAGAGTTGCCACTGCATGGCTTAGAACAGGGGACTCAATAGGTAGCTTTGAAAATGAATCAGGCTTTGTGGAAATAACTCTACCATTTATTTATGGTCAGCCATCGGCTCAAATGCTTACAGAAAAACCATATATGAAAATTGGAGGAGCAAGAGGAGAGTTGGTTTTCTATCGTTTTGTTCAAAATGGAACAAGTTTTGATAAAATTCAAATGCTTGAAGAATACGCACCTCCAACAGCAAATGTTGATAATATAATTGTTGTCTTATCCTCAAGTGCTTATGGCGATATGTTTTGGGGAGCACCAGGCTCACGATTAGATATAAAAGACATAGAATTTATTTATTAACACTTTCAGAGTTAAAAGGATTCTATTTAAAAACTATTTGTCTGATTTATATCTTAAAAACATTCCATTTCTTAAGCTTAAGAACTAATAAAATAAGCTTTAAATCTCATTAGACTTTGTTTAAATCTGATATAATGCCATTATAATGTTGGTTTAATGGCATTATATCAGATTGTATCCTTATCTGAATAGATTAAAGTCTTATAATCATAGATTTATAAGAGACTTATACTGAAATATGTTTACACTCTTTCAGTTTATTACTAATTCTAATTTACATTTTATCTTTTTACTCCTAAATCCAATTTATAGATAAATTTTTAATTCCTTTATATACTTGACTCAAAAGGTAATATTGTATATCATTTTGTTCTATAAAATTAAAATAAGAATATTATCCTGTCATTTTGTTGGAAAAGAATAAAGAAAGGTGTAAATGTTATTTAATAAAGCTTTTAGAGTCAGTAAATAGGATTATAAACTTGTTTGACAAGCTTTCAGTCTCACTAAACTTCCTTTAAAACTCAAAACAATGTCATTGTTTTGAAGAAACAACCGCATTGTTTTTGGCAAACAATGGCATTGTATTAGTAAAACAACCGCATTGTTTTGAGTAAACAATGGCATTGTTTTGAGATAAAAGTCTTATTTGATTAATTTTAATCTTCGATTTTGTAGTTATACTTATCGTTTGGATAGAAAAAGATGGGTTTAAGTTTTATAAGAATAAGCTCTTTCAATAAAAAAGTCAATATTCATCTTAAAATAATAATGGTTTGTTTATATCTAAAATAAGTCTTTCTAATTGCAATATTTAAAAAAGTTGTATATTTGTTGAAATAATATATTTGGAGTAAATAAATAATCTAAATTACAATTGAAACAAACCTCCAAAAAGAATTTATATCAATAATAAAAACTATGAAAAAGATAGCTTTACTTTGTTTGTACTTAATACTTAGTTCCGTTAGTATTTCTCAAGAAATTTATCAGCCTAAAAATCTAAAACAAGCTGTTAAGTTTTTAGATAACGCTTCCTCTCAATCCCTTAAAGATAGTGTTATTAAAACAGACGATAATTTACTTGAAAATCTTTTTTATCCTAGTTCAAAGGTAACAATAGATGATAAATATGTTTTTGAATGGACCACTAATCCTTCCAAACTTAAAAATTATTTAAGCAAGAAAGGATTAAAATATTTTCATGAACAAGTATTATTATCTTCTTTTAAATATTATTTAATTAATGGGAAGTTAGATGAAGATAAAATTTTGTTGCCTTATATTGAAAAATCTAAAAGGTATGCTTATGAAGATGAGAATAGAAAGACAATAGATACTTTGCGTGGAGTATATATTCCAAAAGACCTTGATGATTGCTTTAAACAACTTGATGTTCTTATTATTGACTTTGATAAAAATATTATTAAAGTAGTTAAAGAAGAGGAATTAATTTCAAATTATCATTTTGGATTAGGTATGTGGTTAAGAAATAATTGGCAATTATGGGGAGGAAGTAGGTTATCTTATTATTTTAATGATATGGGGATTACTGAACCTGATGATATGTCAAGCATTATTTTAACTTCATACCAAAGAAATCTAAAAGGAGAAAAAATTAAACTTGAAGAACAAATCAAATTTTATCAAGATTATTGGAGGGAACAAAAAGAATCTGCTGATCAGCAAAATGAATTAGAGTTTAATCATTTTAATATAGGGGATACAATATCTTATAGATATCATAGTGGATATGTAAGTAATGAACAAGAGGAAAAATATTTTAATAGAGATTGTGTAGCAAAAGGAATTGTATTGTCAATAAATCGAAATGAGAAATTATTGCAAGTAAAGATAATAGATTGTTGTGATAGGAAAGGAATAATAGTTTCTAATGAAGAATTTGAATATAATGAAAAGTTGGATAAGATGGTTAAAATGGAAAAACCTATAATAAAGAAAGCTAAGAAAGATAAAATTGAATGGTTTAAATATGATTTGTGGTATAAAGAATAAATAGTTTATGAAAAAAATAGTTCTACTTTGTTTATGCTTGTTAATAAGCATAGGTTCTTTTGCCCAAAAAGATAAATTAACTTTAGTTAAGGATGGGAAGAGTGATTATGTTATTGTTATTCCTAAGTATAAAAGAAATAAGTATGCTGCAAATGTTGAAAAGGTTCAATATGCTGCAGAGCTTTTACAAAATGATATTTTTAAGGTAACGGGCTGTAAGATTCCAATTGTTGATGATGATTCAAAACCACAAAAGAAAGAAATTCGTATTGGATATACAAGAAGGGATAAATCATATTATGATAAAACGGGGTCTATATATGCATTAGGGAGATATAGATATTGGATTGAAAATGAAAAATTATTAATATGTGGTACTAATAATGATTTTGAAGATAATTTTGATATTTATGCTGTTGTTGATTTCTTAGAGAAGGAAGTAGGAATAAGAAAGTTTTCTCCTGATTGTGAAATATATCCTCAAAAGAAAACTCTTACAATTGAAATTGATAAATATTATCCTCCAATATATGGATCAATGAATACTTTCCGTCAAGTTCGTTCTGTTTTTACTCGTGAGAATAAGGATTTTCGTTATTGGTTAAAGCAACATTTGCAGGAGGATATGTTTGCTGAAGGTTTCTTTGTCCATACTTTTGAAAAGTTGGTGCCAAGGGCTAAGTATTTTGAAACTCATCCTGAATATTTTTCTCTTATTAATGGAAAGAGAATGCATGACCAGTTATGTTTAAGCAATGAGGATGTTTTTAAGATTGTTGTTGAAAGGTTGAGGGAGGAAATGAAGAAACAACCAAATGCGAAGGTTTGGTCAGTCAGTCAGAATGATAATTTCTCCTATTGCTCTTGTCCAGAATGTCAAAAGAAAAATGAAAGAGAAGAGTCGCCTTCAGGTGCATTAATTGAATTTGTAAACAGGGTTGCAAGAGAATTTCCTGATAAGACAATCTCTACCTTAGCTTATCAATATTCTCGAAAGGCTCCAAAATACATTAAACCAGAAGATAATGTTCAAATTATGCTTTGCACAATTGAAGAGGATAGGAAAAAAACAATAGAAGAGTCAAGTATTGATGCTTTGAAAAAGAATCCAAATGCTCAAACCTTTGCAAAGGATATTCAGGATTGGGGGAAGATAACTAAGAATATATTCCTTTGGGATTATAATGTTGATTTTGCTTATTCTGTTTCCCCATTTCCTAACTTACATGTTTTTAAGCCAAACCTAAAGTTCTTTATGGATAATAATGCTTTTCAACATTTCCAACAAGCCAATTCAGAACAAGGACATGAGTTTGCAGAGCTTAAAACCTATTTGATAAGTAAACTGCTTTGGGATATTAATGCTGATCAAGATTCAATTATTAATGAGTTTTTGCAAGGTTATTATGGAAAGGCTTCTACTTTTATTAGACAATATATTGATACACTTCAATACTTTGGACAAAACTCTAAAGTGTTCTTAGATATTTACTCTCCACCAACAAACTATTCAAAAACATTTCTATCAAAAGATAAGATAGATATTTATTCTTCAATATTTGATAAAGCAGAAGAAGCAGTTAAGGCAGATTATGTATATCTTTTAAGAGTTAGAACTGCTCGTTTGCCAATTTGGTATGCAATTATGGAAATTGGTAAGGCTGATATGTTTGGTGAAAGAGGTTGGTATTCAAAAAATGCTGAAGGGAAATATATTTTGCGAAAGGATATGAGTCAAATGCTTGAAGATTTTTATTCCACTTGTTTTAATGCTAAGGTAAGAAACCTAAATGAAAACAATCTATTACCAATAGAATACTATAAATCAACCAAACGATTTATTGAAATAAGTGTAGAAAACAATATTGCATTTGAAAAGAAAGTTATTTCTTTGCCTAATCCAAGCCCTTTATATAGTGAAGGTAATATGTCAACTATAACAAATGGGGTTAGAGGAGATTCGGAATATAAAATACATTGGTTGGGTTGGCATGGTGTTGATTTTAGTTTAGTTTTGGATTTGGAGCAAGTTGTTAGTAACAAAACAATAAAACTTTCTTCTTTATATTCTCCAAAGAGTTGGATATTACATCCAAACAGAGTTGAGTGTTTAGTTTCAAAAGATGGATTGGATTATGTTAGTGTTGGAAATGTTGAAATTGGGAATATTCAAAAATATGAAGATATAACTAAGGAGTATGTCTTTTCTACAAGAGATATTGATTACAGATACGTTAAGTTTGAGATAAAAGGAACTAAAACTCTCCCTTCATGGCATCCTTCAGAAGGAGGAACAAGTTGGGTATTCTTGGATGAAATTATAGTTGAGTAGAGTATAAGAAGACATAGAGTAAATTCTTTTTTCCAAATCTTGGTCAAGTATTCTCTATAAAAATCTTATATTTGCAGATTAAAAATTATACAAGACGTATGAAAAGCAAGAATATTTGGAAATATGGATTTAATTGGGGTTCTATAGTTGGGGGAATTTATTTCCTTTACAACCTTTTAGGATTTTTAATGAAAATTGAAAGTAGTATCTTTTGGTCCTTACTTGGCACTTTTATAATAGTGTTTGGTTTGGTTTGGGCAATGGCAAACTATAAGAAAAACATTGCAAAAGAAAACCTTTCTTTTGGTAAGTATTTTTCAATAGGTACTGTAATGTGTTTGGTTATTGCATTGTTTGTAACATTGTATATGACCATTTATACATTAAAACTTAACCCATTATTCTATGATAATTTATTAATACAATATCAAGATATGCTTGATGAAATGGGATTAAAGATTAATGTTCTTGATAATAGTGAGTTTCAAAGATTATTTCAAATTTCATTCTTACCTTCAAGTTATATTTCAACTTTCATAGGTAATTTGTTCTATGTGCTTCTCCTTTCATTCCTTCTTTCAAGACCAACCTTTGGAGCACCTAATCAAACTCCAAGTAATCAAAACTATAATGATTATGTTCCATATAAGGATGTAAAAGAAGATACTTCAGAAGATGATGAAAAAGAAGAAGAGTCATCAGAAAAACAAGAAAATAAAGACAGTTTAGAAAAATAATGGACACACAAACGCAAACTAAAACAAAATTCTCAGGAAACTACTTCTCAGGAATTATTAAATACGGATTATTGATTGGCTTGGGTTTATCCCTTTTTGTTTTAATTCGTTTTGTCTTTAATAAACCTATATCAAGTATAATGAGCTATTTGGAAATTATATGCTTATTGTTTTTAATCTATTTTGGAGTATGGCTTTATAGAAAAGGATTAAAAGAAAAGAAAATATCATATAAGGAGAGTTATTTTGTTGCTTTTGGTTCTGGAATTATTGGCTCAATTATTTATGGAATGTTTGTTTTTGTTTATGCTAATTATATTGATTCTGCATTCCAAGATCGTTGTTTTGCAATCCAAAGAGCTGTTTCAACAAATGCTAATTTAACAAATCAGCAGATTGAATATATGGTTAAACCTTCCTCAATTGCTGCTTCTTCAATACTAATAGTATCTTTAATAAGTATATTATCAGGATTTATTATTGCATTTTTGTTTATTAACAAGAAAAGAAAAATGCAGAATAAAGAAGATAAAGAAAATAAAAACATTGATTAATAAATAATAAATATGGATATTTCAGTTATTGTACCTTTATTTAATGAAGAAGAATCTCTACCTCATTTAACCAAATGGATAAAAGAGGTTATGGATAGGGAAGGCTTTTCTTATGAAGTTTTGTTAGTTGATGATGGAAGTAATGATGGAAGTTGGAAAGTAGTTGAAGCTTTAACCCAAGAGAATAATTCTATTAAGGGAATAAAATTTCGTAGAAACTATGGTAAAAGTGCAGCATTGAATGTTGGATTTGAACATTGTGAAGGAGATGTTGTAATAACTATGGATGCTGATCTGCAAGACTCTCCAGAAGAAATTCCAGAGCTTTATTCAATGATAATGAAAGATGGTTTTGATTTGGTTTCAGGATGGAAAAAGAAACGTTATGACTCTAAACTTGCAAAAAATATTCCTTCTAAACTCTTCAATGCCACAACTCGACAAATAACAGGTATAAAACTTCACGATTTTAATTGTGGACTTAAAGCATATAGGAAAGATGTTGTAAAATCAATAGAAGTTTATGGTGAAATGCATCGCTATATTCCTGTAATTGCAAAATGGTCAGGCTTTAGGAATATTGGAGAAAAGGTTGTTCAACATAGAAAACGTGAATTTGGAAAGAGTAAGTTTGGAATGAGCAGATTTATTAATGGATATTTAGATCTTATTTCCATTATGTTTGTTTCAAAATTCTCCAAAAAGCCTATGCATTTCTTTGGATTATGGGGAACAGTTATGTTTCTTTTAGGTTTCTTGTCAGCAGGAATATTGGGAACTCAAAAAATTATCGCAAGTATTAATCAACAACCAATGCGTCTTGTAACAGATAGTCCATATTTTCATCTTTCTTTAGTTCTTATGATTCTTGGAGCAATGTTCTTCCTTACTGGTTTCTTAGGAGAACTAATTGGAAGAAACTCTTCAAGTCGCAATACTTATTTAATTCATAAGAAATCAAATATAAATTAATTGTATGACAAGAATAAAGCAAGTAATAGAAGAATCTATATCTCTAAAAACTCTTTTGCTTAAAGATGAAGCCTTTTTAAAGGAAATAGAAAAAGTGAAAGATGTTATGGTTAAGGCATTAAAGGATGGAAAAAAGATTCTTTGGTGTGGTAATGGTGGTTCTGCTGCAGATAGTCAACATTTGGCTGCTGAGTTTTCAGGAAGATTTTATTATGATCGTCCTCCTTTAAGATCAGAAGCCTTACATGTAAATACTTCCTATTTAACTGCTGTTGCAAATGATTATTCTTATGATGTAATTTACAGCAGAATGGTTAAAGCAATGGGAGATAAGGGGGATGTTTTGGTAGGTATTTCAACCTCTGGAAATTCTAAAAATATTGTTTTAGCCTTTGAACAGGCAAAAGAAAATGGAATGATAACAATTGGCTTCACTGGGAATGGAGGAGGAAAGATGAAAGAAAAAGCGGATTATATTTTAGATATTCCTTCCAAAGATACTCCAAGAGTACAGGAATGTCATATTATGGTTGGACATATTCTTTGCGAATTAGTAGAAGCAGAAATATTCCCTCGATAGAAAGAAAAGTTTTTTAAGGACTTTAAAGACATTAAGGTCCTTAACGCCATTAAAAAAGAGAAATGAGAAAAAGAGAATATAAAACCCTGTTTTTAGATAGAGATGGAGTAATTAACGTTCGTTTGATTGACGATTATGTTAAAAACTGGGAAGAATTTGAATTTGAAGAAGGAGCTTTAGAAGCAATTGCTATATTTACTAAATATTTTGATACCATTGTAGTAGTTTCCAATCAACAAGGAGTTTCTAAAGGACTTATGAGTGAGAGTGATTTACTTTCAATTCATAAGAAAATGAAAGAAGAGATTGAAAAGAATAATGGAAGAATAGATAATATTTATTATTGTACTGCTTTAAGAAAAGAACAACATTTCTGTAGAAAGCCAAGTGTCGGAATGGGATTAAAAGCAAGAAAAGATTTTAAGAATATTCGCTTTAAACAAAGCGTTATGGTTGGAGATTCCATTTCTGATATGCAATTTGGAAAGAAATTGAAAATGCAAACAGTCTTTATTTCCAACTCATTGGAAAAGACAAGAAAGAATTGCAGATTGATAAATAAAAGATTTGATAGTTTAATTGATTACGCAAAACATTTAGAATATGAAAAGAAAAATTAGTTTATTATTAGTTCTATTGGTTTTTGGCTTTGCCCAACAAGAAGTTTATTCTCAAAATAAGATTGACCAAAAAGGAAAGAAACAAGGCTATTGGTCAAAGTCTGATAAGAATGGTAAAAAGATTTATGAGGGTAATTTTAAAGATGACTATGAGGATGGACTCTTTACTCACTACTTTGAAGATGGAAAGACTATTAAGTCGAAAACAGAATATAAGAATAAAGGAAGTTTTGCAACAGTTAAGTTTTTCAATAAAGAAGGAGGATTAATTTCTGAAGGTTTTTATGCTAATAAGAAAAAAGATAGCCTTTGGATATTTTATGATGCGAAGGGAAATAAGATTGGAGAAGAAAGATATACAAAAGGACTTAAAAATGGAGAGTCAAACTATTGGGATAAAGATAAAATTTTAGTTGAAACAGTAAACTATAAGAATGAAATTAAACATGGTTTATTCTTTAAAAATACTTATAGCAGAGGTTATTTTTATTGCACCTTTAAGGATGGAAAACGTGATGGAGTGTATGAAGACTTTTTCTACTTTAATAAGATAAAGATTAAGGGTTTGTATCGTGATGATAAAATGGAAGGCTCTTGGAAGTATTTCGATAGCATAGGTAATTATGTTAAAACTCAACTATGGGAAAAGGATGTTTTGAAAAGCGAAAAAGTTAGACTTGATTTTGGTAGAGGAGACACAATGGTAGAAACAAAAGATATTGCTTATTTCTATCAAACAGGTAAACGTTTAAAGATAGTTCTTTTTAATGCTAATGAAATATCTTGTATAAATAATGTAGATGAGCTTTTTGACCTTTTGGGATTGGATAACTTTATACAACTAAATGGCAAAATGCAATTCTATTCAAGTTTAAAAGCTTTAAAAGGTATTGGTGATAAGGTTGGAGAAGATTATGTAATTCTTTTAAATCCAAATACTCAATTAAAAGTTATTACTGACAAAGACAGTAGAAAAGCAATGGAAATGTTTTTCAAAAAACAAGAGTTTTAGATTATTATTCATTTCTATATATTGCGAGTTAATTACGTGACATGAAAAGAATAATCAATTATCTAATTTTTATATTAATCAGTATTAATACTTTTGGACAAAAATTTGATAATGATATACTCTGTTCTTCTGATACAATTACTATCGATACAAATTTAGTAATTTTTCGAAAAAATACAATAGATTCTCTAAACCCATATAGAGTAATTATATGCGAAAAAAAATCTAAACTAGGATATAGATTTGAACTTGGCGCTTATCATTATTGGTATAATAAAAATACTCAAGATTGGTTAGGAAATCATTTTAGCCCAAATGTTAGTTTTAGTATAGTATATAATAAATTTAATTTAGGATTTCGCTTTAAGCCATGGACAGTAAATCCTAAACATGAATTACAATTTGGAGGAGAAACATTAACAAAAGAAGCTAATCTTAATCCTATTAAAATGGATTTTTATTTTGGTTATTCCTTTGATTTTGATGTTTTATCAATAGAGCCTTATTTAGGAGTTTCAAAAAATAGTTTTATCGTAATTAATGAAGAGGAATTAAATAAAAATTTTTCGATTCCAAATGTTGTTGGATTTATAAATGGAATAACTTTTAATAAATACTTCAAGATCAAAAAGTATAAATATATTTCAGTATTTGGTAATGTAGGTTATTGTATTGTTCCATTTAATAAAGTGCATGAAAACTTGTCAAACAATTATTTTGAATGTTCTATAGGTATAGCTTATAAAGGATTCTTTCCACAATATTTTAGAAAAAGGATTGAATAAACTTATTGCAAATACTTTCAAATCATTTTTCTTAAATTCATATTCATCAAAATATAGTTTATTTTTGTGAAATGTTTTTATTATTTTTGCAGTCTATTAAAATTAAAACTATGAAACTTAAATCAATAATTATTTTTGCAGTAATTTTATTTTCGTCAATAATTTCAATTGCTGTTCCTGCGGATAAAAAACCTATTACTATCAAGCAACCTAATGGAAAGACCTTAACTTTTATTCTTCAGGGGGATGAAAGAATTAATTGGGCAACTACTCTTGATGAGTATTCTCTTTTAACTAATAAAAATGGAAATTGGGTTTATGCTGTTTTGGATAGTAAAGGGGATATGGTTCCTTCAGAGATTTTAGCTTGCAATAAGGAAGAAAGGAGTAAGGATGAATTGGAGTTTTTAGAAAATGTAAAACCCAATTTGTTTTTTAGCAAAAAGCAATTAGATATTCGCTTGAATCGTGAAAAACAAGAATTTGATAATCAAACTAAAAAAGTAATACAACCCGCAAAAGTTGAGAAGAAAAAATGTTGTTCTTGGTTTAGAAAGAAATCAAAAGAAGTTGATTCTAAATGGCAACATTAAATTCTCTTAGAGCATCATTTAAAGATGTTTTAGTATCGGTTGATGCTTTTCTTTTTCCTATAATCAATGCACAGTTAACATTATATTTTCCTGCTGGAAATTCTTTTGTTATGCTACCAGGTATTACAACAGAGTTTTCTGGAATATAGGATTTGTATTCAACAGGCTCTTTACCACTTACATCAATTATTTTTGAAGATGCAGTTAAAGTTGTGTTTGCTCCTAAAACAGCTCCTTTGCAAACTCTTACGCCTTCAACAACAATACAACGTGAACCTATAAAACAATTATCTTCAATTATAACTGGACTTGCTCCAACTGGTTCCAAAACTCCTCCAATTCCAACTCCACCACTTAAATGAACATGTTTCCCTATTTGAGCACAAGAACCAACAGTTGCCCAAGTGTCAACCATTGTTCCTTCATCAACATAAGCTCCAATATTTACATAAGAAGGCATCATAATAACATTAGAAGCTAAAAAAGAACCATAACGGGCAACTGCATGAGGAACAACTCTAACTCCAAGCTTTGCATAATCTTTCTTTAAAGGTATCTTATCATAAAATTCCATTGGTCCAACTTCAAAGGTTTCCATATTGCAAATAGGGAAGTAAAGTATAACAGCTTTCTTTATCCAGTCATTAACTATCCAATCTTCGCCCTTATGCTCAGCAATTCTAATTCTTCCTTTATCTAATTCTTCAATAACTTCTCTAATTGTATTTTGAGTTTCCTTTTCCTTTAAGAATTCTCTGTTTTCCCAAGCTTGTTCTATGATTTCTTTTTGCATAATGTTTTATAGTATTTGAATTACAAAACTACATAAAAACTTATTATCTTTGCCAATTATTAATAAGAATTATATTCAAAATGAAACATTATTTACTTTATTTTTTCCTTTTATTATCGTTTTCATCTTTTGCACAATCAAATAGTTTTAATGTTAAGGTTCACGATAAAACTCATCTAAAAACAAAAGGAGAGTATTCTCAAAAAGTTTTATTTCCAGTTAAGGATAAATATTTTAATTTTATTGATTTGCATCTTTATCTTAATTGTCCTGAAGGAGGTTGCAGTGATTGGGATTATTCAATAAGTGTATTGCTTCGGACTACAAAAAATGGAGATACAATAAACTACCAATTGGGAAGAATGATAACCCCTTACAGTGGGGCATATAATCAAGGAGATAACGCAAAAACATGGAATCCAAAATGGTCTTGGGATATTACAAACTATTTGCCTTTAATGAAAGACAGTGTTGATATTGTTGTGATATATGAAGGTTATCAAGATGGTTTTTTAGCTACAACAGATTTTGAGTTTCAATATAATGGGGATAAAAATATTATAAATAAATCAATTAAAATACAAAACATTCACTATGGATACTTCCCTTATGGTAATATTGAAAAACCAATTGATGATTACGTTACTCCAAAAGAAATTACTCTTCCAAAAGGAACTAAAAAAGTTTATGCAAGAGTAATGATTTCAGGTCATGGAGCAGATTCTACCAATGCAGCTGCAGAGTTTTTGAAAAAGGATTTTTATTATATAGTAAATGGAGAACCAATTGCAAAACAAGCTATTTGGAAAGATGATTGCGGATTCACTCCTATTCAACCCCAAGGTGGAACATGGATTTATAATCGTGCAGGTTGGTGTCCAGGGACAAAGGTTAATGAATATATATATGACCTAACTCCATATATTAAAGGAAATAAAGCATTAGTAGATATAGATTTTGAATATTATAAAACTACACAAATAGAACAACCTGGCTATCACGTTTCTCATGATATTTTATTTATTAATTCAAATGAAAAATTAACACCTATAATATATCCTGAAGAGCAATCACCTTCAAATTATTTACCTAAAAAATTCATACTTAATTATAAAACAAATAATGATGCTTCACGGAACAAGGTTTATATATTAGATAGTTGGGATAATAAGATTTACGAAAGAACTCAACTCGAAAATAATAAAGAATACAACGAAAAAATAGAACTTAAAGAAGGAAGATATAAATTATTATTTACAGATTCTGATTGTGATGGACTATCATGGTGGGCAAATAGAGAACAGGGAAACGGATATGTTTATATTTATAATGAAGATAAAACAAAACTAATAAACGCTTTTGAGCCAGATTTTGGATGCAAGATTGAATGTATATTTTATGTGTATGATCATCCTAATATGTTAAAATCATATGTATCAAAACTAATAAAAGTACCAGATACTAAAGCCAAAACATATACCTTTGTAGTATTTTTGAAAGATGGAATAGAAGAGGAGTTGACTTTGGAAATAAAGAATAGAAAAACTAAAGAAGTAGTTTCAAAAATAGTTTATCCAAAAGCGGATAGATTTCAAATAGTTTATGATTATTCTGTTCTTCCCAAAGGTAGTTATGAGGCAAGAGTAAGTACAAACTCTTGGTCAGAAACAAGAGCTTTTTCTATTAAGGAATAATTAAAGTAGAAGTATTTTCAACCTAATCATAAGTAAAAAAATAAAACCTTATTTAAGTAAAATAAAACGCTGTTTCAGTAAAATAAAGTAAGGAGATAGAAATAATAATTTTTATCTCGCCTAAAGTCTTTCTAAATGCTATTTTATCAAGTTATAAAACTCACTAAATAAGCTTTTAAACTCATTAGACTTTATTTAAATCTGATATAATGCCATTATAATGTTGGTTTAATGGCATTATATTGGAAGTATAATGGCATTATATGATTGGTTTAATGGCATTATATGGAGAATATAATGCCATTATTCCAGATTGAAGTCTTATTTAATTATTTCTAATCCTCCATTTTGTAGATATATCTATCGTTTGGATAGATAAAGATGACTTTTAATTTTTATAAGAAAAAGACTTTTTATCTATATTTAGTCAATTGATATTTGAAAAGAAAGACAAGATTAAAGTATCAATAAAAAAAGATGCCGACTTTATTGAAAAAGTCGGCATCCTTATTATAAAAGTCAGCTTATATTTTTATTTATCCTTGATATATTTTCAAAAAACTAAGGATAATTATTTAAGGATAAGTTTTTCTGTTCTTTGACTCTTATCTGTTGTTATATTAATGAAATATACTCCTTTGCTGTAATTACTTAAATCAATTTGAGTTTCGTATCCATTATTTACATTTTCTTCAATCTTTTGCAAAACTCGTCCACTTATATCAGTAATTCTAATTTTTATATTACCATATACATTTTCAATTTTTAGATTGGAAGTAGAGTTTGTTGGGTTAGGATATATAATAATTGATATTTCTTTTCTCTCAACTTCAATTAGTCCTAATGTTGTAAATGTTTCGATTAAGCCATAAGTTACTCCTGAAGCTGTTGTTGCTCTTGCTTTAAATTGATAAGATTGTTCAGGAATTAAGTTTGTCAGGTCGAAAGTAATAGCATCTCCATTCAATGTTGCAGATACTTCTTCCCACTGACTTGAGTTTGTTTGTTTCCATTCAAATCCTTGAGCTAAAATTGGTTCTGTGCCAGCTGTAATAGTTCCACTTATAGTAGCTGTAGTTCCAGAAGTTGGAGTTCCTGGATTTGTAATAACTGTTGGAGGAACTAAGTCAAGTGTTGTGAAAGGGATAATTTCTCCATAATAAGTTGCTGAAGCTGTTGTTGCAAAAGCTCTACATTCATAAGTTGATAGATAAATTGCTGCGTTTAAGATATAAGTAATTGCATTTCCATTAATTGGAGTAGTAACACTTGTCCACGTTGAAGCACTTGCAAGTTTGTATTCAAAACCTTGAGAAGTTATTGTTTCACTTCCTTCTATAATAGTACCATTCAATGTAGCGAATGAATATGAAATTGTAGTTGGAGTATTAGTAACTACTGTTGGAGGAACAATAGGTGTTGTGAAAGATTTTGTTTCTCCATAGAATAATGCAGTAATATCACTTACAAATGCTTTGTATTGATAGGTTGTATTTGGATCTAAATTATTAATTGTATTGGAGAATGAAGGGTTATTTGTTGTTTGATATATTGTTGTCCAAGTGCTTGAATTACTTTTTTTGTATTGGAAACCACTTGTTAGTATTGAATAAGTTCCTTGAGTGTATGTTCCATAAAGAATTGCTGATGAGGAATTGCTTAGTGTTGCAGAGTCAGTTGAAACAATTGGAAATATTAATGGTAGAGTTGTAAATGTATCTATTGCAGATTCATAAGTGTTAGTTTGTGTGGTAATGTAAGATTTAACATGGTAGGTTGTGTTTGGATTCAAATTGTTAACGTTGGCATTAAACGGAGATGTTGTGCTTAAATTTTGTAATGTAGTCCAGTTTGCATCATTTTGAGATTTGTATTTGAAACCTTTTGAACTTATTGTTTGAGCTCCTTGTGTGTAAGAAGCGTTAAAGGTTGCTGAGTTATGAGTTATATTAGAGGTTGAATTATAAGAAATTGTAGGGGAAGTGATTGCAGTTTGTGTAATAGAAATATCATCAATGTAAATATTGTAGCCATATCCTGAAATCGCTTTAAAAATTAGGTAATTATTACCTGTAGTTGAAGAAGGAAGGCTGCAAGAGAAATTATACCAACCATCACTGCTCATTGAAGGAGTGGCTGTTCTGTCATTTGAAATAAATCCAATTAAGTTTGCTGAATTAAGAGTTTGAGATGAACTTAGGTAAATTTCAATTCCTTCTTGTTGATTGGAGTAAGTACCGTTTGTTCTGTAAATCCAGAAGTTTACATTATATGAATTGTTGCTATTGAAATTAATTTTTGGAGTAAAGAGAGCTGTCCAATTATTATCATAAATATTATAAGAATTGTATTTTAACATTTTTGCGCCACTATGAGGAGAGCAGCTTGGTGAAGAACCAGAAGTAACAACATTAAAATGATTGGTGTCAGATGAAGTTTGATTCCAACAAGTAAATGAAGCGTCAAAACTTTCAGTGAAAGGAGGGTTTATTATTGATCCACAATCTGTAGTGAATGTTTCAATTGGACTATATATTGTGCCAAATGAAGTAGTGACGTAAATTCTATATTCGTAGGTTGTGTTGATTGATAAATTATTAAGCGTAAGCTGAAGAGGATTGGAAACAACGGCTTGTTGAGTGAAATTTGTAGTTCCCAATGCTCTGTATTCAAATCCTTTTGACGTGATACCAGAACCTGTAACGTTCCCATTTAGAGTTGCTGTTGTTGTGGTAATATTTGTTGGAGGTAAAGTAGTTATTGTTGGGGTATTATTAACATAAGAAAAAGTAATTACAGAATCAGCTCCATAAGCAATTCCTACTAATGATTTTCCTGTAGGAGTCCCATTCTTCAAAGTTGAGTTAATAAAGGTTGTTTGATTTGTTGAGCCAGGAAAGGTTGTGCTTGTTGAGTTAATATTTGTTGAGTCTCCAACGGCAGGAACAATAAAATATCCTCTATCATAAGGATCAACATTAATGTCATTTATTCCTGAAGTTAGCCAGGGATTAATTAAATTATTGTCTCCATGAAATACAAGCATTCCTTTTGCTGGAATGTAGGCATCCCATTTCTTGTTATTTCTATGTTCAAACATAAAAAATTCGTTTTCACTCAAAACAACCTTATATGCTTTATTGCTATCTGAAATTGCTGGTAGAGTACAATTGGAAGTACTTTCAGTTAAACTAATAGGAGTCGACCATCCTAAAATTTGTCTTTCCAAAGCAGAAAGATAGGGAGGTGTTTTAGCAGAATTATTATAACTGCCACCTGCCATTAAATCCCAACTACTCAAGTGTATTGATTGACCTCCTGAGCCTTCATAGTCGGTATCGTAGAAGTCTGGTAAACCCAAAACATGTCCCATTTCATGACAAATTGTTCCAATTCCATCAACTGCAGTTGTTGTTCTTAATTCATTTGAGCAAGAGTAATTATAAACATTAACACCATCGAAGTTAGTTGGTGTTGAAAGAGCCCAACTATGAGCCCAAATTGCATCTGTTCCTCCTCCATTATGTTCTCCTCTTCCTGCATAAATAACATGAATCATATCAACTATTCCATCATTATCATTATCAAAATTTGCAAAATTAACATTTGGATTTGCTAATGAACACGCTTCTGCAACCATTTCTCTTGGACGAATATCGTTGTCATCTGTATTTGCCCCATAATAAGCTTGATTTTGACTAAGTGTGTAAGGACCAACAACTGTGAAGTTTGCATTAAGAATACCCATAGAGTTATCGAAGAAATAATCTTTCACACTACCAGTTGCTCCATTAGTTGTATAGTTAGTCTGAGAAATTTGATTTTGCATTGTTGTTACATTTGCAGAGTTAAATGGAATATCAGAAAAGCTAACTAATATTACTAAAAAGTTAGGTGTTCCAGTAGTCGGAGTGTTATTTCGAGAATTATTTGAATATCTTTGAGCTCTGTTTTGCTCAAAACGTTCTATTTGTGATGAATTATAAAATAATCCTTTCTTAATTGAGCTGAGAAAAATATTATCTTCAATCGTTCTGTATTGATAATCACATGCCAAAACATTGGATTTAACCATTTGCCCTTCTTCATTAATAACAGCATAAACAATATCTCCATTGCTATTCCCTAATAAGGTATAACCATCTAAGGATGTAGCCCAAGAGATAAATTCATCACCATTTAATGTGTATGAAATTATTTTTCCATTGGTTTGCTTCTTTGAAAAAATTTGAGTGTTATCAGCAGGAGCTCCAATTGTGATGTAACTGAATGACGTTAGTAATAGGATAAGTCCTAAAAATTTTTTTGCTAATTTCATTTTCTGTTTTTTTAGTCTTTTATTAATTATATAGGCAAAGATAATATTTCCCTTTATTTGATTATAAGTTTTTGCGTTTTATTAATTGAATGATTGGTAATATTGATAAAATAAACACCCTTAGAAAGGTTTGAACAATCAATTTTTTGGATAATTTTTGAATTAATTGGATTAGCAACATTTGAATTAATAATTCTGCCTTGAATATCAGAAATAATAATTTTTGTTTCATCTGAAATTCCTTCAATAATAAGATTTGTTATATTGGTAGTTGGATTAGGATAGAGTAGCATCTTTACTGGATTGTTTTCAATTGATCTAATACTTATGTTTTGATTCAAAAATGTATCAACTAAAGAATAGGTTGTCCCTTCTGTTTGAGTTACTGTAAATGCTCTTACATTATATAGAGTGTTTTGAAGGAGGTTTGTTAGAGAGGATGAAAAATGAGTGTCATTTGTTTGTGAGAATATAGTATCCCATGTTGTAGATGTGGTGGTTTTATATTCAAATCCTTTAGAAAGAATTTCATCTGTTCCTTTAATATAAGTTCCATAAAATGTTGTTGAAGTTGATGTTGAAATAGAATCCATAGATACCATAGAAGATACTTGTTGAGTTGAAGATATATCTAATGTAAAATCATCAATATAAATATTACATCCGTAAGCTGATGTTGATTTAATAATAATGTAATTTTCACCAATTGTATTGCTTGGAACATTGAAATGATAATTATACCAACCATCACTATTTTCAATAGGTGCAATCAGTCTGTCATTTGGAATATAACCTATTAATGTCGCTCCATCTATTGATTCTGTGTTGTTAATATATATTTCAATTCCTTCATTTGGTTTAGAGAAGTTATTATTCTGTCTATACATCCAAATGCCTGTTTCATAGTATGGATGAGGAAAATATATAGCAGGGGAGGTTATGGTTGCGAAAATTCCTGAATCGATAGAAAAAGAATTAAACTCAAGCATATTTTCACCACTATGAGGAAATACATTATAATCAATTTGTGACCCTCTCTGAACAATTGATAATGAGTCTTGATTATTTGAACTATTACTTAACCAACAAATTAAATCAGATTCGAAACTCTCTTGAAAAGGTAGATATGCAACTCCACAATTTGTTTGAAAGGTGTAAATGTCGCTATAAACTATTCCATAATTTTTTGTTGCATAAACCCTGAATTCATATTTTGTTCCAGTTTGTAAATTGGATAAGTTTAGTTGCATTGGAGATGATAATATGTTTTGAGAGATAAAAGATGTATCCCCTTTTTTTCTATATTCAAAACCTATTGAATAATAACTGGTATCGGAAACAATGGCATTCAATGTTGCAGAATTAGAAGTAATATTTGTTACGGGTAATATTGAGAAAATTTGAAGAGAATTTCTATAAACAAATGTTATTATTGAATCAGCTCCGTATGAAATATTGATTAATGAATTGCCTGTTGGAGTTCCATTTTTTAAAATTGAGTTTGTGAAAGATGTAATGTTATCGCTTCCTGGAAATGTTGTGTTGGTTGAGTCTATGTTTGAAGAATCTCCAACGGCTGGAATAATAAAGAAACCTCTATCGTAAGGATTAGTATTAATTCCATTACCATTATTCCAAACACTTAAATCTCCATGAAAAATTAACATACCTTTTCCCAGTATGTAGCTATCCCATTTCTTTTGATTTCTGTGTTCAATAAAATAAAATTCGTTGGGACTTAAATCTATTTCATAAACTTTATTGCTATCAGAAATTGCAGGTAGTGTGCAAAAAGTGTTATCAACAGAATCAATAATTGGTCCCATCCAACCTAAAATATATCTTTCTAATCCACAAAGATAAGGAGGAGTTTTAGAATTATTATTATAAGAACCTGCAGCCATTAAATCCCATTTTCCTAAATGAATTGCTGTTCCTCCTGAACCTTCATAGTCTGTGTCATAAAAGTCAGGTAGTCCTAAAACATGTCCCATTTCGTGGCATATTGCTCCAATTCCATCACAAGATAAATCGTATTGTAGTTCGGAAGAACATGAATATGACCAAAAGTTGACTCCATCAAGAGAAGTGTTGTTAGGAAATATATAACTATGAGCCCAAATTGCACTATCTCCTCCTCCATTATGTTGTCCTCTTCCAGCATAAACAATGTGAACCATATCAACATAATTATCAAAATCATTATCGTATTGAGCAAAGTTAACATCATTGTTAGCTAAAATTGCTGCATCATAAGCCATTTGTTGTGGCAAAATATCATGTTCTGTATTTGTTGAAGCGCCATAATAAGCTTGATTATGAGGCAGAGTATAAGGGCCAACTACTGTGAAATTTGCATTTAAATTTCCCATTGAATTATCAAAGAAATAATCTTTAACACTACCAGTTCTATTGTTTGTAGTATAATTTGAAATGTTAATTTGATCTTTCATTATAGTTACATTTGAAGTGTCAAATGCAATGTCAGTGAAGTTTACTAAAATAACAAGAAAATTAGGGGTTCCTGTTGTTGGGATTCTTTCAGTTGATTTATTTCTAATTCTTTCATTTCGTCTTTGTTTTACTCTCTCTAATTGAGTTTTGCTGTAAAATAATCCTGGTTTAATTGAAGAAAGAAATATATTGTCTTCAATTGTCCTTTCTTCATAGTTTGTAGCCAAAACATTAGAAGGTACTAATTCTCCTTCTTTATTTTTTATTGCATAAACTAATTCTCCATTATTATTGATTAATAATGTATATCCATCTAACGATGTAGCCCAAGAGATAAATTCATCACCATTTAAGGTGTATGAAATTATCTTACCATTGGTTTGTTTCTTTGAAAAAATTTGAGAGTTATCAGCAGGAGCTCCAATTGTAATATAATTGAAAGATGTTAGTAGTAGAATAAATCCTAAATATTTTTTTGCTAATTTCATTTTCTATTCTTTTAAATTATATATAGGTAAAGATACTTTCTTCCTTTATTTTAAATATCTATTTTATTATAAGTTTTTGAGTTTTATTTATAGAAGGGTTTGCCATATTGATAAAATAAACACCTTTAGAAAGGTTTGAACAATCAATTTGTTGGATGATTTTTGAATTAATTGGATTAGCAACAAATGAGTTGATAACTTTGCCTTGTATATCAGAAATATTAATTTTTATTTCATCTGAAATTCCTTCAATAATAAGATTGGTTGTATTGGTAGTTGGATTTGGATAGAGTTGCATTATTAATGGATTGTTTACTATTGAATTAATTCCTAAGTTTTGATTCAAAAATGTATCAATTACAGAATATGTTGTTCCTTCTGTTTGAGTTTCGGTAAATGCTCTTACATTATATAGAGTGTTTTGAAGTAGGTTTGTTAGAGAGGATGAAAAATGAGCGTCATTTGTTTGTGAAAAAATAGTATCCCATGTTGTAGATGTGGTGGTTTTATATTCAAACCCTTTTGATAGAATTTCATCTGTTCCTTTAATATAAGTTCCATAAAATGTTGTTGAAGATGACATAGAAATAGAATCCATAAATACCATAGGAGGAATTTGGGTTAAAGAAGGAGTTATGGATATATCATCAATAAAAATATTATATCCATATTCAGATATTGTTTTTAATATAAAATATTTGTTTCCATAAGTTCCAGCAGGTAAATCAAATGAATAATAATACCAATCATCAGTTGCTTCAATAGGTACAGCAGTTCTATCAGTTGAAATAAAACCTAAAAGTGTTGCTCCATTCAAATCATTATTTGAGTTGATATAAATTTCAACTCCTTCATTTGGACTTGAATAAGTACCGAAGTTTCTGTAAATCCAAAAACTAAATTGATGGTATTGATGTGGTATATTAATTTCAGGAGTTGAAATTGTTGCCCAATGACCATTACTAATGTAAGCTGAGCCGTATTTTATCATTTTATTTCCACTATGAGGTAAACAATTTGGAATTGTTCCAGCACTTACGATACTAATAAAATTGTTATTAGAAGATTGTTGTGGCCAACAAGGTAGTGTTGCAACTTCAAATCCTTGGCTAAAAGGTAAAGATAAATTGCTTAAACAAACAGTATTAAATTCTATTATTGAAGTGTAGTATGTAATAGAATTTTTTATTCCAAATACTCTGTATTCATAAGATGTGCCAGGAAGTAAATTGGATAAATTGAGTTGCATGGAAGAAGAGCTAATTGTTTGAGATGTATAAGAAGTATCTCCAACCATTCTATATTCAAATCCCATTGATGTAATATCTGTTCCAGTTGCAGATCCATTTAATGTTGCTGAATTAGTTGTTATATTTGTTGGAGAGAGAATGCTAATATGTGGAAAGTTATTTATTAAGTTGAAAGTAATTGTAGAATCTTGTGCATAACCTATGTTTGATAAACTAACTCCAGTAGGATTACCATTTTTATGATTGATGTTTGATAGAAAGTTAATGTTTTTACTTCCAGGGAAAGTTGTAGAATCGGAATCAATTTCAGTAGAATCACCTGCAGATGAAATTATAAATAAACCTCTATCAAATGGATTTATATTGATAGTATTACTTCTACTATTTATCCAATTATTAATTATTATTTGATCTCCATGATAAACAAGCATTCCTTTTCCATGTGCATACTCATCCCATTTTTTCTTATTTCTATGTTCAAATACAAGAAATTCGTTATCTTGAAGATTAATTCTGTATGCCATATTACTATCTGAAATAGCTGGCAAAACACAATTTGTAGTATCAGCAGTAATGAGAGTTGGATTCATCCAACCTAATAAATTCCTTTCTACTGCAGATAGATATGGGGGAGTTATGCAATTATTATTGTAAGAACCTGAAGCCATTAAATCCCAATGTCTTAATGTTATAGAATTGCCTCCAGAATTAGAATAATCAGTGTCATAAAAATCGGGTAATCCTAAAACGTGTCCCATCTCATGGCAAATAGAACCTATCCCATCGCAATTTATCGAATCATATAATTCTGATGAACATGAATAACGGTTTAATAGTACATTATCTAAAATAGTATTAGTTGGCAATACCCAACTATGAGGCCAAATTGCATTTGCACCACCTCCAGTATGTTCACCTTGATTTGCGTAAATCACATGAATCATATCAACAATACCATCAGAATCGTTGTCAAAGTCTTGAAAATTTACATCATTATTAGCTAAAACACAAGCATCATAAATCATCATTTGAGGCAATAAGTCTGTTCCATAAGCATCATTAGATCCATAGTAAGCTTGATCGTGAGGTAGAGTATAAGGACCAACTACTGTGAAATTCGCATTTAAATTACCCATAGAATTATCAAAGAAATAATCTTTTACGCTACCAGTTCTATTGTTTGCAGTATAATTTGAAACTTTAATTTGATCTTTCATTATACTTACATTTGAAGTGTCAAATGCAATGTCTGTATAGTTAATTAAAATAACAAGAAAATTAGGAGTTCCCGTTGTTGGAACTCTTTCAGCTGTTTTATTTCTAATTCTTTCATTTCGTTTTTGTTTTACTCTTTCTAATTGATTTTCGCTGTAAAACAATCTTCGTTCAATTGATGAAAGAAATGTTTTGTCTTCAATTGTTCTTTCTTCATTGTTAGTTGCTAAAACATCAGAAGGGACCAATTCTCCTTCTTTATTTTTTATTGCATAAACTAAATCTCCTTTGTTATTATTTAATAATGTATATCCATCTAATGATGTTGCCCAAGAGATAAATTCATCACCATTTAAGCTGTATGAAATAATTTTACCATTAGACTGTTTCTTTGAAAAAACTTTAGTATTATCAGCAGGAATTGCAAAAAGAGAATTACATACAAATGTAATAATAATTAAAAGGCTAAAAAAATTGTTTGCTGTTTTCATTTTACTTGTTTTTTTAAATGTTATTGCAAAGGTAGCGTTTTTTTTAAGAAAACAAAATAATATATTAATAGTTTAAATGATTAGGGGACATGTTGATTGACCTCAATTATAGAATTAATAAGAAGTGTAATTTAAACTAATAAAAAAAGGAGTTGAATAGCTTCAACTCCTTTTCCATATTAGAAAAAATCTAATTCAAAAATTATCTTTTAATAAGTTTTTGAGTAGAAGTTTTTCCGTCTTTTTCTATTTGAATCATATACATACCATTATTTAGGTTGTCAATTGAAATAGTTTCATTAGAAGATTTAACTGATTTTGTAATCAAAGTTCTTCCTAACATATCAAGAATTCTAACTTCTGCACCATTAGCATCAGAAATTGTTACGAAATTATTAGCAGGATTTGGATAAACTCCAAAAGTAACATTGCTTTCAACTTCATTTAATGATAAAGCATTTCCTAATATTTTTATATTATCAACCATTCCAATATAAGCGTCGTTTGAAGTAAGTCTGAAAGCTACTCTAACTGTTCCAGTGTAAGTAGATAAATCAATAGTTTTACCTTCTTCTAAAGCAGGAACAGCAGCAACAGATTCTAAAGTTGTAAAATCGGTAGGTTGAGTTCCTCCATTAGATATTTTAATTTCCATTGATTCAGGATAGCCTGAGTCAATTGATGCATAATCAAATTGTAGGAAGTTAGTGCCTTGAAGATTAATTCTACTTGAAATTAACCATCTGTCAGCTTGACCAGCAGAAGCAAACCATGATGGAGCTGCTGCAGCATAATCGCCTTCAGACATTTGAACTATTTCCCATCCTGCATTAGTAGGGAAGAAATTTGCAATACTTGAATTTGGAGTATTTCCATCAAGATTTAAAGTACCCCAATCAGCAGGAAGTACGCCGTCGTTGAAATCATAAGTAAGAGAAGCAGCAGGGATACAAGATGTATTTCCAGCAACTGAATCGTTTAAGTTATTTTGGTCTAATGTCCAATCGTTTGTAATAATAACCGTATAGTTTTCACCGATAGTTGACATATCAGCTGTAAATGTTGCTGTTGTTGTTGCACCAGGAGCTAAAGTAGGAATAGTTGTATTTAAAGAAGTGCTATTAACAAGGCATAACAAAGGAATATTATCAGCTGTATTTGTACCAAGGTTAGATACAGTAACAGTAATAGTTTCAGCATTTGTTAAAATACCTTGAGCAGGAACAACAAGATTACTTAAAGCAACATCGTTAGGAGCAACCATTGTAATAGTTGTAGCGTCGTTAGAACCAGCCAATGCAACAGTAAATGTGTATTCTACTCCATCCAAAAAAGTAAAGTTGTCTGCTCTTGAATTTGCACCGCCAGCAATCCATATTCTATCTGCAGGAGTTGGGTTGGTAATACAATAGTCATAAGTTCCAGCAGGAATATCAATAGTTATAGTACTGTTGATAACTATATTTGCTGAAGTCATTGCTCCATCTGCATTTGTTGGAATTTTCCATTCAAATTCAGCATAAGTTGCTGCAGGAGCATCTCCAGCTGAAGTAAGTCCACCAGTTGTAGGAATTGTTGTTCCATAAGCTGTAGCATTAGAGTCAATTAGCATTTGATATCCAGAACCATCTCCCCAAACATCACCAGCAGTTAGGGTAACTCTTGCATAACCAGCAGGAACAGGAGTTTTAATTCCGTTTACTGAGTTATAAGTTGTAGGAATGTGGTTTGGATTAACCACTTGTTTTAGTCCTGAGTTAGCAGAAGCTTTTCTCGTTTGACTAACATTTACATTTTGTGCATTAACTACGCCAATGCATAAAATTAATGAAAGAAAAAGTAAAGTTTTTTTCATGATGTTAATTTGTTTTATACATCCATATTCTTGTTAAACATAGATGTTGATTAATAAATTATTTTGTTTTTAATTTTTTTCAAACTTAAACACGAGGCAAATATAGTATTTTTTCTATTAATTGCATGCTTTCTTATGAAATTATTTGTTTGCATAGTTAGAATAAACGATTTAATTATCTTCTTTAAATATTTTCTTTTGTTTATTAATGAGGAATTTCGAAATAAAAATTTCAAATTATTTTGAATAATCAAAAAGCTAAGATTAATAATAAAATTATTCCCCATTTAAGTAAGATATTTTATATTTTATCACATAAATATTGCTTATTTTATCTTCATATAAAAAAAATAATGTACATTTGCAACTTAAAATTATAGTTTATAATATTAATAATTCAACAAAGAAAAAATGAAAAAATTTACACTTTTTATCCTTTCATTAGGATTAACAATGGGAGCAATGGCTCAAAGTTTCACTGCACAAGAAGCTACCACTAAGTATTCTTCAAATGCAAATTCAACAAAAGATAATACAGTTTATTATCCATCATCATTTTCTTCATGTGCATCTATTGATAGTGCAGTTTATTGGACTTTTCCTTATGAAACAGAACAAGGAAATATTGATTTGCCTTTAACAGGTTCAAACCCATTATTTAATAATTTTGCTCAATTATATCCTGTAACTGCAACGGTAACAGGAGTTGCTGCGGTAATAATAAAAGCTACTGATGGAGCAAACGTTTCTTCAACTGTAGCTCTTTATAATGCTGATTTTTCTCAACAATTAGCAGCTACAACCTACAATTCTTCTTCTATTGATACAAATTCCTTTGCATTATATCAATTTAATTTCACAGCACCAATAAATGCTTCAACATTTAATGTAACATTGGAAATGCCATTAATGACAGAAACAAACCCAGTTTTATTATTTGGAGCAACTTCACAAAATTGTACTTCTAATCTTACAAAATCAATTAATTACCAAGGTGCATGGAAGTTAGATTCTGAAATTTTTCAAAATGGATTACCATGTGACTTTATGATATTTCCTATAGTTTCTGGCTCAGTTAATGGATTAAATAATGTTGATGTTAATACATTATCTTATGTTTATCCAAACCCTGCAAAAGATCAAGTTACTTTAGCTTCTTCTTTCAATATGGAAAAAGTAGAAATCTTTAATATGTTAGGTCAAAAAGTATATGAAAATACTTTAAATGGAAACGCTACTACTGTTAACGTTTCTGATTTCAATAATGGAACTTATATCGTTAAGATATTTACTGAAGCTGGTTTAGCAACTAAGAAAATTGTTGTTGAATAAGTTTTAGAATAACTTTATTTAATAAAGTCGCTTCTTAAATAAGGAGCGACTTTTTTTTGTTTTTTGTTTTGTATACATGTTATCATCTTTATGATATTCATTCTACCTATAAATCTTAATTAGTTTTGTATGTACTGAGAATGAAGATACATATAATCTCTATAAAAGTATTAACCAGTATAAATATTATTTGTTGCAAAATTATTGTGATTTTGTAAAGGGTTGATTATAGTTAAAATAAGCCATAAAAATAATCAAATAATTCCAAACAAACTTAGAAATATTAAAAAAATTATTCATAAGTTTGTTTGGAATTATTTTTTTATATATATTTGCAGAAATATTTATGTAAACTTAGAGAATTAAAAAAGTCCTGTCTCTTTGTTTGAATTTAAAAAAAAGGACTTATTATTTAAAAAATTAATGTAAATGAAAAAGATTTTTGTGTTTATCCTTATGTTAGGATTTTTTGTAGGAGCTATTGCTCAAGATGAGTTTAATTATATAGACCCTCCTCCAAATCCGGGAGATCCTATATATGTTCAAACAAAAGATAGTACTCTGCATGCTTTTTCGCAAGAAAATATTAGTTATAATGGTGATTATAAAAAATTCGTAAAAAGAGTAAGTGATTCAACATTTATTTCTTGTATCCAAGATCCTACTAATAATAAATGTTCAATTTATTTGATTGATAAAAGGTTTGAAGTATTAAAAGCAATAGAGACTTTAAATTACTTTAATAAAATAGAAGATATTGCAGTTTTTAATGATGTGTTATATATAGCTGATAATGATGTTACTATTAATAAAGCATATCTTAAGCATATCAATATAAATACTTTATTTTCAGCTACAAATTTATCATCAATTAATATAAAGGAAACTTTATTAGATTCATTAACATTTATTAATAGAATTGAAGTATATGATTCATGTAATTTCAATGTTGTTGTAGGTATAGGAAAGAATAATAATTATTTTTCTTATTTTTTTAAATATCATACATATATGCAAACAATGAATATTTTTGGGCATTCTATTAGTGTAGATAGATACAAATTAGATATTTTTAGAGCTCCACAATATGAAGAATTAGTAGATTTAACAATTACAGATAATTATATTTTTACTCTTGCACGTGGGAGTAACGAATTTAAATTAAGGAGATACAATAAGTTTAACACTATGAACAGACCGCCATTATATGATGTATTTAGTATGGGTGTGGGATATGCAGAAAAAATTGAACATGTAGGGTTAAATAATATTGTTGTCGGAGGACATTATGCTTTAGACCAAAATAATCATGCTAATAGTTTATATTTTATAAATGGAGGAACATATAATGGAATAAAAAGTTATCATTATGAACCTGAAAATTCTTATCTAGGTCATTTATTGGATTTTGAATATTCTAGTTTTGACAATTCATTATATGTCCTAAGAGAGGCACAGAATCATCAAGTTAAAGTTGTAAGTAAAGTAAAAATTGATGATTTAAATAATTTAAGTTCTGTCCCTGAGAGAAATTTTGCAGGTCATGTTGTTAATTTTTCTCCTGAAATAGATGATATATGTATTTTAAATAAAAATTTTTTAGTAGGGATAGGTGTATTTCCTTCTGCCATAGGAAATAAATTACATTGCTTTAAAGGAAGTACTAATATGGAAGACTATTTAAGTACTGATTGCGATTATTATTATGGGAGTGAAATGGAAAGTTTACCTCCTCTTAATGCTATTTCAACGGCTACTCCTATGACTCTCGTATTGAATAAAAATAATATTTTACTAGGTAATTCTGTTAATTTTAATAGTTATGATTATTCATTTGATTTTGAGTGTTTACCTTGGGTAGAATTACAAAATGCATTTGACCCAGATCCACATTTTTTTAAATCTTCTACAAATGAAATAATTTCGAATGAAGATGTATCTGTTTATCCTAATCCAGTAATTGATAATATTATAATTAAATCTTTATATGATATTGAAAAAGTAGAAATTTATAATGTTATAGGAATTAAGGTTTGGGATAATTTCGTAAATGCAAAATCTATTAGTGTTAATGTAGATGATTTCATCTCAGGAACTTATGTTTTAAAAGTTTACACTAATGCTGGCGTTGCTACTAAGAAAATTGTTGTTGAATAATTAATTTAACAATTTATGATAGAAAGTCGCTCCTTATTTAAGGAGCGACTTTTTTTATTATTTATTTTCCCTATCTTTGCAAATTATTTTTGATTAAAACTTTTAATAATGATTGATTTATTGATTAAACTTTCGGTTAAAAAAGCACTTTCTTCTCTTTATTCTATTGAAATTGAAGAAAAAGATATATTGATTAGTCCTACCAAAAAAGAATTTATTGGTGATTTTACTTTAGTTGTTTTCCCTTATGTTAAGCAAGCAAAACTATCGCCTGAAATTTTGGCAAAGCAAATGGGAGAGTTTGTTTTGGAGGATTGCATAGATGGAAATAATGAAAAGGTCCTAAAGGGTTACAATGTAATTAAGGGTTTCTTAAACTTTGAGGTTTCTTTTAAATACTGGATTAACTTTGTTAATACAAATAAGAATAAATATACCTATGGCTATAAATCAATAAGAGAAGAAAAGCCTGTTGTTGTTGAATATTCTTCTCCAAATACTAATAAGCCTTTACATTTAGGACATATTAGAAATAATCTTTTAGGTTGGAGTGTGGCTGAAATATTAAAAGCTAATGGTTTTGCAGTAAAGAAAGTGAATTTGGTTAATGATAGGGGGATTCATATTTGCAAATCAATGGTTGCTTGGCAACTCTTTGGCAATGGAGAAACTCCTGAACTTTCTGGATTAAAGGGAGATCATTTGGTTGGTAAGTATTATGTTTTGTTTGATAAGCAATACAAGAAAGAAATTGAAGAAATGCTTGCTGAGGGAATTGAAAAAGAAACTGCAGAAAAGACAGCTCCAATCTTACTTAAGGCTCAAGAAATGTTAAGACAATGGGAAGCAAAGGATGAAGACACTATTGCTTTGTGGGAAAAGATGAATGCTTGGGTTTATAAGGGATTTGATGAAACTTATTATAGAATGGGTGTTGATTTTGATAAAGTTTATTACGAATCCAACACTTACCTTTTAGGAAAGGATATTGTAAAGGATGGTTTAGAAAAAGATGTTCTTTACAAAAGAGAAGATGGTTCTGTCTGGTGTGATTTGACAAAAGATGGATTGGATGAAAAACTTTTGCAAAGAGCTGATGGAACTTCTGTTTATATGACTCAAGACCTTGGAACTGCTATTTTAAGACACGATGATTTTAATTCTGATAAATTACTCTATGTTGTGGGTAATGAACAAAACTATCATTTTAATGTTCTTAAACTTGTTCTTCAAAAATTAGGTTATAAATGGGCTGAAAATATTTATCACTTATCTTATGGTATGGTAGAATTGCCAGAAGGTAAGATGAAGTCTCGTGAAGGAACTGTTGTGGATGCTGATGATTTGATTGATGAGATGATAAATACTGCAAAACAGCAAACAATGGAGCATGGAAAGATAGATAATTTCACTTCTGAAGAAGCTGAAAAGCTTTACTATATGTTAGCTATGGGTGCATTGAAGTATTTTATTTTGAAAGTTGACCCTTCAAAGAATATGACTTTCAATCCTAAGGATTCAATTGACTTTAATGGAAACACAGGACCATTTATTCAATATACTCATGCTCGTATTCGTTCCATTTTAAGAAAGGCTCAAGAAGAAAAAAACATTAGTCTTGATACCCTTAGATTAGATTCTTCTTTGGAAATGAATCAAAAAGAACTTGATGTTGTAAGAATTCTATATTCTTTCCCAAATATTGTAGAACAGTCAGCACAAACATTTTCTCCTGCACTTATTGCAAATTATGTTTATGATTTGGCAAAGAGTTTTAATGCCTTCTATCAAGACACTAAAATCTTAAAAGAAGAAAATCAAGATATTTTAAGAATGAGAGTTGCTCTTAGTGCTTTTGTTGGAAATACAATTAAATCTTCAATGGAGCTTTTAGGAATTAAGGTTCCAGAAAGAATGTAAACTTTTCAGTTCTTAAAATTCTATTCTTTTTCCCTTTTTGTTTTCAAAGCAAAGACAAAGGATAAAAATAAATAATCTTTATATAAATCTCTCAAAGCCTTATTCTAATGTAGTAGAATAAGGCTTTGAACTATTTTAACTTGACTTTAATGTTGAATTCATGCCATGAAATACTCGAATTCATGCCATGAATTGTATGGAATCATGCCATGAATTGGAGATCAACTCCTTATTTAAATAGTTTTTTCCTTTGTTTTGTTAGATTAAAACAAGATTTGAGGAGTTTTATATCAAGTTTTTTCTAAATAATAATTGAAATATATAGAATCTTTTTATATCTTTGCCTTATTAAATTAAGATATTAAGGCAATGGGAGATATTTATGGTGAATCAAATCCTGAAGAAGTAAATTGTATTGATTCTCTTAGCGAAGAAGGGAATGAATTGATTCTCTTCAACGATAATATTCACACTTTTGAATATGTTATTGATTGTTTGGTTGCAATTTGCGGTTTGAGTTACGAACAAGCTTCCAATTGTGCATACATTGTTGATAGAAAAGGTTTATGCACGGTTAAGCATGGAAGTTATGATGAACTGTTAATTATGTATCATGCCTTAGTGGAAAAGGATTTAAAAGTAGAAATTAGATAAAATATTTTGTTTATGGACTTATTCTTTATTTTGTTATTCCTTATTGGAGGATTAGTATTAGTTATTTTAGAAATTATTGCAATACCAGGAACAACAGTTGCAGGAATTTCAGGTTTGGCAATGATTGTTTATGGGATTTTTAGAGTTTATGCGGAATATGGAACAACATGGGGAACAATTTCTTTGTTTGTTACATTAATTATTTGTGCAATCCTTCTAATTTATTCACTAAGAGCCAAAACATGGAAGAGATTTGCTTTAGATAAATCAATTGACAGTAAGGCAAACGACATCAAACACGAAGATTTTAAGGTAGGAGATAAAGGCAAAACAATAACTCGATTGGCTTCAGCAGGAACAGTTGAAATTAATTCTCAAAGATTTGAAGCCTTCACCACAGCTTCTTTCCTTGACCCAAACACTGAGATTGAAATAGAAAGAATTGAAGGAAGCAAGATATTTGTTCGTCCAATTTAATTTAATTAAACTTAATTTTATTTTGTTGTTATATTGATAGTTGGAATTATTATTGTAAAATATTTAAGATTTTTGGTTACATAAGAGCGGAAAATGGTGTTATAATAGGAAAGTAGCATTTTATATAAAAAATAAACATATAAACCTTACTGATGAAGAAAATAATATTAATTATTTTGTTTTTCTTCTTAAGTACAATAACACTTATTGCGCAGTCATATAACATGACCGTTACTGGTCATCAAGAACAAACATCAAGTAATTGTACAATTTATGATGATGGAGGAGCAAGTGGCAATTATAATGGTCACTGTAATTCTTCATTTACAGTAATTGCAAACAATAATAGTAACTATTTCTATATTACGGGAACCTATACTCTGGAGAATTGTTCTAAAGCAAAGCTTACAATTTTTGATGGAGGTGCTATGTCAACAATACAACTTGGTTCTACATTATGTAATAGTGGTTCAATTAACATATGTTCCAATAGTCCAAGAGTTACTTTCCGTTTTGAAACAGATTCTGATACTCCATTATCTGGTTTTTCAATTAATTGTCTTGAAGTTTCTTGTCCAAGACCAACAAGTTTCTATGCATCAGATATTGCAATAACTTCAGCTACATTAAACTGGACAGGAAGTTCAACCTCTACAAATTGGATAATAGAATGCACTTCTAATAACATGCCTAATGGTCAAAATACTTTTTCATCCAGTTCAAATTCCTTAAACCTTACTGGATTGGCTCCTTTTACAGATTATTGTTTTAGAATTCGTTCCGATTGCCAACCCATTACTGCTTGTTCTTATATGATACTTTGTTTTAAAACTCTTTGTCCATGTCCACCAGCTGTAGGACTAAGAGCTGAAAAGCTCGATTCACTAACAATAAGAGTCGATTGGACAGAAACAGACACAAATACAATTTGGACAGTTACTCTTATTCCTATAGGAGGTCCTTCGATTACTTATGAAACCAATAATCCATATTATGTTTTTCAAAATTTACCTGCTAATTATAAATGTTATACCATTACTGTTTCAAGTACATGCCCTGGATATAACATTGTATGTAATTATACTTCCTTTACTGTTTCTTGTCCACCTCCACCTCCTTTTGAATGTAATTGTCCCAAAGCCATCAGTCCTCACGTTACTAATATCACAAATTCATCAGTAGATATATCTTGGGTTCAATTCGCTTCTCCAGGTTGGATTGTTGAGTATTATCCTATGGATCATCCTGAAAATGTAAGAATTGATACTACTCATACAAATTCTATTAGTCTAACTAATCTTGAATATGCTACATTATACATATTTAATATTCATTCTTATTGCGATAATTTTGATTATCGATGCAATTCACCTATTTCAGCGTTTACTTATGCAGATAATTGTTTTGATTTTTTAGATTTAAGGGGATCTAATTGCACAACAACTTATGGTAACTATTATAATCCAGACGAAAGAACAGGTTTACTTGATTTTGGATATGAAAGCATCCAAAGCAGACATACAATACATAAAGATACTTCAGAGAGAGATCCAAGAACAGATAGTTTGCTTTATACCATACCTCCTGGTGAACCTGCATCTGTTCGATTGGGCAATTGGGAAGTTGGAGCTCAAGCAGAAAGCATAACATATCAATATAATATTGATACTAATAATTTTGACTTGATGATTCTCAAATATGCAATTGTCCTTCAAGATCCAAATCATACTGTTAGTAATCAACCACGTTTTACTCTTTCAATTTTTGGGGAAAATGGAAGAATATTAGATGACTTATGTGGATACACAAATTTCTATGCAGGTGGTGAATTAGGTTGGAATAGTGCATCAACTTCTTATGGAAATGTTATTTGGAAAGATTGGACAACAATGGGAGTTGATCTTGCTCAATATCACGGACAAAGAATATCAATTAAACTAACAACTTATGATTGTGAAGAAGGAGGACATTTTGGTTATGCTTATTTTACTTTAAATTGTGAGAGAAAAGATGATATTCAAAGTACATGTGGGAATGTTGATTCAACTACTCTAACCGCTCCTAATGGTTTTTATTATAAGTGGTATAAGGAAGGAAATGAATCAACTATAATTTCAACCAAAAGACAAATTACTGTTTTGGTCGATAACACAGTTTTTTATTGTAAATGTATTTCCAAAGAAAGTGAATATTGTTATGTGATAATGAAATACATTGCTGAAAGGAATTATCCTTTTGCTCAATTCTCATACACTGTTAATCATTGTACTCGTGAAGTTACATTTATTAATACAAGCATAATTTCAAATAGTGATGTATATCCTAATGGATATAAACATATTGATTCAATTCAATGGATTTTCCACAATGATAGCATTTCAACCCTTGATACAGTAAGATTCACTTATGATAGTATTGGAGTTTATCCAGTTAAACTTATCGCAAGTATGAATGATGGAGCCTGCATCGATACAATTATTCAGAATATAGTTATTGAGCCATTTTATATTGATACTATTAATGCACAAATTTGCTCAGGTGAAATATATAATAATCATGGATTTGAAGAATCGGTGCAAGGAATTTATTCACATAGCCTAGTTACCGAAGAAGGATGCGACAGTGTTGTAGTTCTTAACTTAAAGGTTTGGGATATATATAATCAAGTTATTTATGACACAATGTGTGAAGGAGGAATATATACTTCATATGGATTTAGTTGTACAAAACCAGATGTTTATACTCAAAATTTAGAATCAAGTCGTGGTTGTGATAGTATAATAACACTTTATTTGAGCGAGAAACAACTATTTGAAGATTTTTCAATTATTGAAGATAAGTATATTGAAGCAGAGCAATATCCAATAGTAATTGATGCTACTTGCGAAGGGTGTTTGGCTTATTTTTGGAATACAGGCTCAACAAATCCAATAATCCATATTACTTATCCAGGTAGCTATTATTTATCAATTTATACTGATTGTGGAACAATATATGATTCTCTTTTGGTAGTTTCTCCTGAAATCCCATTATTCTTGCCAAATTCATTTACTCCAACTTTAGATAAAAATAATACTTTCTTCCCAATTTATTCTAATCCAGATAAGGTTAAAATAGAGTTGTTCGAAATTTATAATCGTTGGGGAGAAAGAATATATTCTTCCACTTCAATTCCATGGGATGGTAAATACCAAAACAACTTAGTTCCTGAAGGAGTTTATGTTTGGCAATTAGTTTATAAAACAAAATATTCTGGAGACACAACCTACAAAAAATCAGGTTATATTCATCTAATCAGATAAAAAGTTAAACCAAAAAAAGTTTATTTATCCAAAATCATTCTTCTATTCAATTTTAATCTTATTTATTTTTGAAAATAAGGAGAAACTTTATATCTTTGCCCTTTGTAAAGCAAAATAATTATTAACTATTAAATAAAAATATTATGGCTATTTCAGGAGTTATTCTTGTTGTTGTTGTGTGCATTGTAGCACTTATTGTTTTTCTTTGGTTAGTTCCATTGAATTTGTGGTTTCAATGCGTACTTAATGGTGTTAAAATATCATTAATACAACTTATTTTTATGCGTTGGAGAAAAGTTCCGCCAACAATTATTGTTAATGCAATGATTAATTCAAAAAAAGCAGGATTAGATTTAAGCTCCGACCTTTTGGAAGCTCACTATCTTGCAGGAGGACATGTTCAAAGAGTTGTAAACGCACTAATTTCTGCTGATAAAGCAAATATAAATCTTGATTTTAAATCTGCAACAGCAATTGACTTAGCAGGTAGAGATGTTTTTGAAGCAGTTCAAATGTCAGTTAATCCAAAAGTTGTTGACACTCCCTTAGTAGCAGCAGTGGCAAGTAATGGTATTCAATTAATTGTTAAGGCAAGAGTAACTGTTAGAGCAAATATTCGTCAATTGGTTGGAGGAGCTGGAGAAGAAACAATTTTGGCTCGTGTTGGAGAAGGAATTGTAACATCAATTGGTTCTGCAGCATCTCATGCATTCGTTTTGGAAAATCCAGATTCAATATCAAAACTTGTTCTTTCAAAAGGTTTGGATACAGGAACAGCTTTTGAAATTCTATCTATTGATATAGCAGATATTGATGTAGGTAAAAATATTGGAGCTCAATTACAAATGGATCAAGCTGAAGCTGATAAAAATATTGCACAAGCAAAGGCAGAAGAAAGAAGAGCAATGGCAATTGCAGTAGAACAAGAAATGAAAGCTAAGGCTCAAGAAGCAAGAGCAAAGGTAATTGAAGCTGAGGCAGAAGTTCCTCTTGCAATGGCAGAAGCATTCCGTAATGGAAACCTTGGAATTATGGACTACTACAAAATGAAGAACATTATGGCTGACACTGATATGAGAGAAAGTATATCAAAGCCAGCTAATGTTAAAAATGATAATACAGCTATAAAAAAATAGTAAACAACTAACATTAAGTTTGGGGTGTGAGAGTAAGGTTTACAAATAATCTAATTCTTAAACCCTAATTTTTTAATAATAAAATAAGTGAATAGCAAAGAAATCAACAAAGAAAACAATATAATAATAAAAGGGGCGAGAGTAAATAACTTAAAAAATATAAATGTTGTTATACCTCACAATAAACTTGTAGTAATAACTGGACTTTCAGGTTCAGGAAAAACTTCACTTGCATTTGATACTCTTTTTGCAGAAGGTCAAAGACGCTATGTTGAAAGTCTTTCATCCTATGCTCGACAATTCTTGGGAAGAATGAATAAACCAGAAGTAGATTCAATTTCTGGAATATCTCCTGCAATTGCCTTGGAACAAAAGTCAACCAACAGAAATCCACGTTCAACAGTTGGAACAATTACCGAAATATATGAATACATTAAACTTCTTTATGCAAAAATAGGAAGAACTTATTCTCCAATCTCTGGAGAGGAAGTAACTCGTGATTCTGTAACAAATGTTGTTGATAAACTTCTTTCTTTGCCAAAGGGAGTAGTAGTTTATATTCTTTCTCCAATAAAACTTAAAGAGAAAGAAACCTTTAAGATGCGATTTGAACTTTTACTTCAATTGGGTTATGTTAGATTGATGATTGAAGATAAAATTGTGAGAATTGAGGATGTTATTGAAGATAAAATAGAAAAGGGAACTCAAATAAGAATACTTGTTGATAGAATAACTATTGATAAAGAATCAGAAGATGTTTATTTAAGACTTTCCGATAGTGTTCACACTGCTTTTTATGAAGGAGATGGAGAATGTATTGTTGTTAAAGATAATGAAACTATGTTTTTCTCCAACAGGTTTGAAAAAGATGGAATTGAGTTTACAAAACCATCGGAGAATTTCTTTGCTTTTAATAATCCTTATGGAGCTTGTCCAAATTGTAGTGGTTCTGGAACAATTGAAGGTATTTCAGAAGATTTAGTAATCACTCAACCCAATCTTTCCGTTTATGAAGGAGTTGTAAACTGTTGGAAGGGTGAAATAATGAAGAAGTTTAAAGATGAGTTTATTGAAAAAGCTAATGGCTTTCCAATACATAAACCATATAATAAACTATCTCAAAAGGATAAAGACTACTTATGGAATGGAGATGAAAACGTAGTTGGTATTAATCAATTCTTTGAAATGCTTGTTAAAGAAAGCTATAAAATTCAATTTAGAGTTATGCTTTCTCGCTATAGAGGTAGAACAACCTGTCCTGATTGTAAAGGAACAAGACTTAGAAAAGATGCAGGTTATGTAAAGATTAATGATAAGTCAATTATTGATTTGGTACTTATGCCTGTAGATGATTTGGCTGATTTCTTCAAGAATATACAACTTAGTGAGTATGATAAACAAGTTAGCCAAAGATTAATTGCTGAAATCAATCAAAGATTGGGTTATCTTCAAGATGTTGGATTAGGTTATTTAACTTTAAACCGTCAAAGTTCAACCCTTTCAGGAGGAGAAAGCCAAAGAATAGCACTTGCAACCTCATTGGGCAGTCCTTTGATTGGGTCAATGTATATTTTAGATGAACCATCAATTGGACTTCATGCAAGAGATACAAATAATTTAATTAATGTTCTTCTAAAACTTCGTGATGCAGGAAACAGCGTTATTGTTGTTGAACATGATGAAGAAATTATTAAAGCAGCAGATTATATAATTGATATTGGACCTTTGGCAGGAGTAAAAGGAGGAGAAGTTGTTTTTGAAGGAGATTATAAAGACTTGATTAAAGCAGAAAATTCTCTTACATCAAAATATATTAATAATGAACTTACAATTCCTCTGCCTGAAAGAAGGAGAAAATGGAAAGAATCAATAATAATTGAGCATTGCAATGAGAATAATTTAAAAGATATTACTCTACAAATGCCACTAAATGCATTAACTGTTGTTTGTGGTGTTAGTGGTTCAGGAAAAACAACTTTAATTAAAAACATATTCTATAATACCATATTAATGCATTTGGGAGAAGCTGTTGAGAATGTACCAAAGGCAGCTTTGCCAACAGGTTCGTTATCTTTAATTAAGTCCATTCAATTGATTGACCAAAACCCAATTGGACGTTCTTCTCGTTCCAATCCTGCAACTTATTTAGGTGCTTTTGATGAAATTCGTAATCTATATTCAATTCAACCTTTAGCAAAAAAGAGGGGACTCAAGCCAGGATACTTTTCTTTTAATGTTGAAGGAGGAAGATGTGAGGAATGTAAAGGAGAAGGAACAATAACTATTCCTATGCAATTTATGGCCGATGTTCTTTTACCTTGCCATGTTTGTAATTCAACTCGATATAAGGAAGAAGCATTGGAGATTCTTTATAGAGGAAAGAGCATTGCCGATATTTTATCTCTAACAATTGAACAAGCAGTTGAATTCTTTTCTGAAGATAAGGAAAATCTACTTGCAGCTAAAATAACTTCAAAACTACAACCTTTAATTAAAGTAGGTTTAGGTTATTTACAATTGGGACAAAGCTCCACAACAATTAGTGGAGGTGAGGCTCAAAGAATTAAATTAGCTTACTATTTAACCAAAGGAGTTAATGATAAACCAACAATATTTATTTTTGATGAACCTTCAACAGGTCTACATTTCCATGATATAAACAAACTAAATATTGCTTTGGAAGAATTGGTAAACTTTGGACATACTGTAATTGTTATTGAACATCATGCAGATATTATAAAGATTGCAGATTGGGTTATTGAATTAGGAAAAGAGGGAGGAAATAATGGTGGAGAAATAACCTTTGCTGGAACTCCTGAAGAATTGGCAAGAGATAATTCAACTCAAACAGGAAAGTATATCAAGGATAAATTGGATAATTGAACATTTAAGAAGTTCTCTTATTGTGTATTTCCATGAAATCCTTAATAAATACATATTCAATATCTGAATCAGTATACTCTTTACATTGATTCTTTCCTAACATGTTTGGAGTAATAAATGTGTTATATTTAAAGTATTTCTCATTAAGAGATGAATATCCTAAAGAATAGCCATGAGCTGTTTTTACAAAAGAATAGTTTCCTCCTTTTTGTTCATCTTCATAGATTTCACCATAGTTATTATGCATAAAGTAATACTCATAACTTTTCCTTTGAAAATCAATATTCATTCTCTCTTTATATCTGTCGAAGAAATGAGGAGTATATTCATGAATAACCATATTTGATGGTAAAAAATCTTTTTCTAATAGTAGTTCATTGGTACTGATAACGTAACATATTTCGCCATAAGAATTTGGTCTAACACAAATATAACCATAAGTCAAGCATGTTTTGTGAAGATAAGCAATAACTAACCAAGTATTTCTTCTTTTTGTGAAATAGTAATGAAGACCAGCTATGGTTTCTTCTTCTATTTCTTTTTCTTTGTTTTTTTCTTTCTTTTTGACAATTAAATGCTTGTACTTTTTATCTAATCCAATTTTTTTAGAAATAATAGACTCAAAGAAATCTTCAATCAATTCTTTCCTAATTTCTCTTATGGTCATATTCTCTACTAACATAGGCTTAAAATTAATTGTATATATAGCAATAGGCAAAGATAGAAATTAATTATATATTTGCAAATTAATTTTGAGTGAAGAAATCCAATCTATAAAATCGTTTAAATGGCAAAAGCAGATAAAACTCAAGTAGGGCAATTGTTCGATTCAATTTCAGAGCGCTACGACTTCCTAAATCATTTTCTTTCGTTTAATATTGATAAAAAATGGAGAAGAAAAACTATAAAACAATTATCTTCAGGTAAAGATTTAGTTTTGGATGTTGCAACAGGAACATGTGATTTGGCAATTGAAATAATTAATCAGCAAAAAGCAAATCATATAATTGGTATTGACCTTTCAAAAGGAATGCTTAAAAAAGGGCAGGAAAAGATTAACAGGTTAAACCTTAGTGAAAAGATAACTCTTAAGCAGGAAGATTGTCATAATCTTAGTTTTGAGGATAATAGTTTTGATGCTGTTGTAGTTGCTTTTGGAGTTAGAAATTTTAGAGACTTACTTCAAGGGCTAAAAGAAATAAATAGAGTTTTAAAACCAGATGGTGAGTTTATTGTTTTGGAGTTTTCAAAGCCTAAATATTCAATAATTTATTTTTTCTACAACCTATATCTCAATAATATACTTCCTTTAATTGGAAGATTGTTTTCCAAACATATTTATGCCTACACTTATTTACCTAACACAATCAATGAATTTTTTTATGGAAAGAAGTTTATTGAAAAACTTGATGAAGCAGGATTTAAAAACTCTACATATAAAGAGTTAACTTTTGGAGTTGCAACAATCTATAAAGCTATAAAGTAATGAAGAATGAAATAGTTAAATGGTTGAAATTAATCCGTCTTGGAACATTGATAATTTCATTTTGTCCAGTTGTTGTAGGGATTATTGTTGCATCAAAATATGTTGATATTGATTGGATTGTTGGAATTATAACCATTATTTGTGCAATGTCTTTGCAGGCTCTTTCTAATATGATTAACGATTATTTTGATTACAAAAATGGAATAGATACTCCTCAATATAATGGATACGAAAAACCTTTGGTTGCTGGTATTTTATCAATTCAGCAGCAAAAGAAATATATATTAATTGTTTTGTGTGTTTCAGTTCTTTCAGGTATGTTTCTTTCTTTAAAAGGAGGATATTTTATTATAATAATTGGAATTTTTGCTCTTCTTTCTGCCTGGTATTATACAGCAACTAAAAAATCTCTTAGCCATTTAGGATTAGGAGATATATTTGTCTTCTTCCTTTTTGGACCAATTGCAACCATTGGAACTGCTTACCTGCAAACAGGAGACTTTAATGTTGAAAGTATGTGGGCAGGTTTTGTTTGTGGATCAATTGCAACCTGTGTATTAATTGTCAATAATATTAGGGATAAAGAAACTGATGCATTTGCAAAAAGAAAGAGTTTTGCTGTAAGATTTGGAAAAAGAGCCTCTGAAGTTGAATATTTAATATTTATTCTTTCAACATTCCTATTTTCTTTTCTTTACTATGGCTGTTCAATAACCAATATTGTAACATTGTTTGGTTTGGCATTATTCTTTATGCTGATTAGAGCAAAAGGAGAAAAATATAATATTGTTCTTGTTTTGACTTCAATGCTTAATGTAATATTTATAATTCTTTTGTTGATTAATAACCTTCTTCAATAGTTAGTAACTTTTTTGAAATCTTTATATTAGAATTTTATGATAAGAAAAATCTGCATTTTTATAGCACTTAATTTTATTATATTAAGTCTTTATTCCCAAAATAATACACCTCCAACTCCTGTCGAATTGTTTTTTGGCAACAATAGAACAAATGCTCAACTTAGTTTAAATAAAAACATAAAGGGTAAATTTAATTTTGCCAATTTAACCGTTGCTGCTGCTGATTACAAAAATACTTTTACAGAAAATGAAGTAATTATGATGAACACAATCAATTATCAGTTTCATAAAAATATTAATATTGGAGCAGGTTTAAGATATCATTATAAAAAAGGATTTATTCCTAATATATCAATGTCTTTTACACATTTTAATCCAACTTGGTCTTTCATATTAAGTCCTTGTTTTGAGTTCTTGCCTAAAAGAGATATTGAATTTGTTGGTATTATTGAATTTAAACCAAAACTAACTGATAAAATTAGACTCTATTCTCGACTTCAAGGTCTATATAATCATAACCTTACTGATAATCTTCACGACAGAAGTTATGCTAATTTCCGTTTAGGTTTAAAAATTAATAGAATTGCTTTTGGAGGAGCAGCAAACATTGATTATTATGGTCCAAAGAAGATATATAAAAATAATTATGGAGTATTTTTCAAATACGATTTCTAAACAAATTAACCACTAACCATTAATAAAATGAACTCAATCTTTATTGTTATACCAGTACTGATATTTTTAATGTTTTGTATTGGATTGGAGTTAAAGTTATCCAACTTTAAACTTATTCTCCGTCAACCCTTATCAATTATTATTGGCTCTTTAGCTCAACTTGTTATTCATCCACTAATTGCATGGTTAATACTTAGCTTTGTGAATATCCCTAATGAGTTTAAGATAGGAATAATTATAATTGCCTCCTGTCCTGGTGGAGCTTCATCCAATGCATTTTCCTATCTGGTTAAAGGAGATGTTGCTCTTTCGGTTGTATTGACTTCCTTAACAAGTGTTTTGTCAATTTTTACAATTCCAATCATTGTTTCAGCATTTATTTATTTTGAAATAGGAGATAGTGTTAATTTCAATCTTCCTTTTTTCAAACTACTAATTCAAAATGTTGTTTTCTTGTTAGTTCCAATCATTATTGGAATGATTTTAAACCGTTACAATGAAAACTTTGTAAAGAAAATATCTTTCCTTACTAAGAAACTTCCAATTTATCTATTGCTTTTATTGATTACAGTTTTCTTTATTGAAAACAGAGGTGTGATTGTTGATAATTTTTCTCAACTTTCACTTATGGTTCTTCTTCTTGTGGTATTGGTAATGTTTGTCAGTTATCTTGTTTCTCGCCTTTTGGGAATAAAAATTGCACAAAGAAAAACAATTATTATTGGTGTTGGGATTAAAAATGCAGCTCAAGCCATTTTAATTGCAACAAGTCCATTTATATTACATAATCCTGAAATTGGAATACCTGCAGTTTTATATGCTTTAATTATGAATATTGTTGTTCTAACTTATGTTGGTTTAAATAAAAAAGAAAGGAAAACAAATGAATAAGATTTTAATTTGGATAAAGATTACAAGACCTCACACTCTTTTTGCAAGCATAGCACCAGTGGCAATTGGGCTAATTGCAGTTCCTAAAAGCATTGATTTAAATTGGATGGTTGCCATTGCAACCTTTTTGGGAGCAATTTCAATTCAGGTTTTATCAAATATGGTAAACGATTTCTATGACTACAAAAAAGGATTAGATAAAAAAGGAAGAGTAGGCTTTAAAAGAGCATTAGCTGAAGGAGAGGTAACTATAAGTCAAATGAAAAGAGGAATTTATATTAACCTGTTTATATCAGTTCTTATTGGATTGTATTTAATATATGCTGGAGGAATAATTATATTGCTTATTGGTTTATTTTCAATTCTTTTTGCCTGGCTTTACACTGCAACCAGCAAATCATTAAGTTATTTGGGAATTGCCGATATCTTCTGTTTTGTTTTCTTTGGTCCTGTTGCAACACTTGGAACAACCTTCCTTCAAACAAATAGTTTCAGCTTTGATTCAATGTTTTTGGGATTTGTTTGTGGAGCAATTTCCACTTGTGTTTTGACTGTAAACAATGTTAGAGATAGAGAAAACGATAAACTTGAAAATAAGAAGACCTTTGTTGTAAGATTTGGAAAAAGAGCAGGGGAGTTGGAATACCTTTTCTTTGTTTGCCTATCCCTTGTCTTTACATTTATTGTAAATGGACTTTCTTTTTCCAATCTTATCTTTGTTGTGGGATTAATTCTCTTTATTCAACTTCTCAAAGCTCAAGGAATGCAGTATAATAAAATGCTTATAAAGACAGGATTAATGAATGTTGCCTTTGTTATTTTAAGTTTGATAGATTACCTAATTAAATAAAATGTTATGAGTCCTTTTTTTCTTTACCTTTTAATTATAAATATTATATCAATATTAGTTTTTGCAATTGACAAAGTTCAAGCCAAAAACCAGAAACGAAGAATACCAGAAAAAATACTTCATCTACTGGAACTTTTGGGAGGAGTTTTTGGAATTATTGTAACCATGTATTTGATACATCATAAGTCTTCAAAATGGCAATACTATATTATAACTTTCATTATTTTAATAGCTTGGATACTAAGCATCCAATATTTTAATATCTCAATTCTATAAGAAAACAAAAATATAGGTTTGTCGATTTAAACTTTAGTTTTACCTTTGCAAAATAAAGAACAACTAATATGAAGAACATTAAGATAGCAATTTCAGGTGATTTGGGAAGTGGAAAAAGTGTTTTAAGCAAGAAACTTAACTCAGAATTGGGTTTTGAAATCATTTCTATTGGAGTCATTCAAAGAGAATTGGCTTGGAAATATGGAATGGACGCTTTGGAGTTTAACAAATTTATGGAAACTCACCCTGAAATTGATGAACAATGCGACAATATGGTTGTTAACTATGGGAAAGAAGAACGCAGTTTAATACTTGACTCACGTTTGGCTTGGTTTTTCATTCCTCATTCTTTCAAAATTCATCTAACAGTTGATAATAATATTGCTGCAAAAAGAATATATGAAGACAATATTCGAAAGAATGAAAAATACAAAAGCATAGAGGATGCAGCTGAAAAACTTTTGGCACGAAAAGAAAGTGAAAGAAGAAGATATAAAGCACTTTACAAGGTAGATGTTGAAGACTTATCAAACTATGATTGTGTAGTAGACACTACCAGTTCAACCCCAGAAGAAATATTTCAAAAGGTTATCTCATCCTACAAAACTTGGTTGGAAAAATAAGATAGAAAATAGCTTAAAATAAGTGCTTTATTACTTATTGGCTTTTTCGCTTTGCAAAGTAAAGAAATCCCTCACGACAGGAGATATTTTTCTGTATTAGATTTTTTCTAATAAGGAAAAGGAGTAGAAATTATTCAACTCCTTTTTTTATTGGCTTAACTCATCTTTTTCCTTAATTATATAAATGGATATAATTAATTTCTTACTTAACCATCTAAACTATTAATATATAATATTTTGTTTTCCTTCCAAAATACACTATCTTTGCGATAACATTTAAAAAAATATTAAGATGAAAACAATAAACAATTTATTTAGCCTTATAATTATTATTGCATTTGCATGTAATTCAGTTTTTGCAATTCCAGCAGATAACACTCATATTTTTTCAAAGAAGCAGTCTAATGGAAAAATAATCTCATACACCTTAAATGGTGATGAATTTATATCATGGGCAACATCATTAGATGGATATACATTATTAGAAAAAAATAATGGAGATATTGTTTATGCGGTAGTAAATGAAGAAGGAAAATTGATTAAATCAGATGTATTGGCATGCGATAATCAATATAGGACAATTGAAGATAATATATTTCTTAGCACAATTAAAAAAGGTTTATTTTATAATTCAACACAAATAGAACAGTGTAAACAAAACAGAGTTCAAAGATATTCAGATAATTCTCGAAATTACACTCCAACTACAGGAACACCTAACTTTTTAGTAATTTTAGTTAGCTTTGCAGATATTCCGTTTAACTCAGCAAATGTAACAACAATGCAAAACCAAATTTCTCAAGCAAACTATACAGTTAATGGAGCAACAGGTAGTGTGAAAGATTATTTTTTTGATAATTCTATGGAAACTCTAAATGCAAATTTTACAATAGTTGGTCCATATACTTTAAGTCATAACCAAGCTTATTATGGAGCAGAAGCTGAATATTTCCATGATACTCTACCTAGAGAAATGGCTGCTGAGGCTTGTTCTTTAGCAAATCCATATGTTAATTTTGCAAATTTTGATAATGATAATGATGGATATGTTGATATGGTTCATGTTGTTTATGCAGGAATAGGTCAGCACAATGGAGGAGGAACAAATGCAATTTGGGCTCATCGTTGGGTTCTTCCAACTCCAACTAACTTCGATGGTGTTTATGCATATGATTATTCTTGCTCAAATGAACTAAGAACTACAACTTCAATTGATGGAATTGGAACTACTTGTCATGAGATGGGACATGTTTTGGGTTTACCAGACTTTTACGATACAGACAATGAAGGCTCAGGAGGTCAAGCAATAGATTTAGTCACATGGGATTTAATGGCAATTGGTAGTTATAATAATAATTCTAGAACACCTCCCTATCTTTCTGCTTTGGAAAGACAAATTTTAGGATGGTTAACTCCTATTAGTTTAACAGCTAACACTTCCAATTGTACTCTACCAGCAATTTCTGATAGCAATAAAGCATATAAGGTTGTTTTAAGTACAAACGAATTTTTAATGTTTGAACATAGAAATAAAAAGAAATGGGATGCCTACACTCCAGCAAAAGGAATGCTTGTTTTTCATGGAGATAATAATTTAATTAATCCTTGGCTAACTTCAGGAATAAATGATATTAATGTTAATCCTTATGATAGAGGATACTTTATTATTCCTGCTTCAGGAGATTCAACAAATATTAACTCTACAAGTACAACATTTCCTGGTTCAACTAATCAAACATCTTTTACAAACTCAGCATTAAAAAATGGGACATTAACAGGAAAAGCATTAGTAAGCATTACTTATGGAGCTGATTCGGTAATCACTTTTTCTTTCATTAATAATGCTCCAATTGTTACTGCAAATGTAGCTACAAATATTTCTCAAAATTCTGTAATATTAAATGGAACAATTACCGGAGGGAGTGAAGTCATAAGTTCTCAAGGATTCGAATATAAACTTTCAAGTGCTTCAACATGGACAACAATAACAACAACAATTAATGGAAATGCAATTACTCATAATCTATTAGGCTTAACACCTAATACAGCTTATCAGTATAGAGCATATGCAACAACATCCTTAGGAACAGTTTATGGAACAACTCAAAGCTTTACAACTCTTGCAATTGTTCCTCCAACAGTAGTTACAAGTCTAGCAACTGCAATATCACAAAATACTGCAACTCTTAATGGTACAATTACAATTGGAAGTAGTACTGTTATTGTTCAAGGCTTTCAATGGAAACTATCAAATGCTTCAACATGGACAACAATAACAGAAACATTAAACGGGAATGCAATTACTCATAATCTATTAGGCTTAACACCTAACACAGCTTATCAGTATAGAGCATATGCAACAACATCCTTAGGAACAGTTTATGGAACAACTCAAAACTTTATAACCCTTGCAATTGTTCATCCAACAGTTATTACAATTCCAGCAACATCAATTTCATATACAACAGTTACATTAAATGGAACAATTACCGCAGGAAGTGAAGCAATAATTTCTCAAGGTTTCGAATATAAACTATCAAGTGCTTCAACATGGACAACAATAACAGCAACATTAAACGGAAATGTAATGACTCATAATTTAACTGGACTATATTCTAATTATACTTATCAATTTAAAGCTTTTACAACAACAGCTTCAGGAACTTTTTATGGTGAAATTCAATCTTTCACAACTCTTGAAATAACACCTCCAATTGTTATTACAAATTCAGCAACTCCAATATCTGGAACTACAGCTACTTTAAGTGGAACTATTACAGCTGAAACAGAAACAATATTGGCTCAGGGATTTAAATGGAAACAAACAAATGCAAGTCAATGGGAAGAAGTATCTGCAATATTGAATGGAGACGATATTACTTATGAACTAACAAACTTAATCCCAAATCAATCATATAAATTTAGAGCATTTGCAACAACTGAATCAGGAGAAACAAATGGTTTAATCAAAACATTTACAACATTAGGACTAATTGAAGTTGAAAGAGATGAAATATCAATTATTATATATCCTAATCCAACAAACTCAACTTCCAATCTAATAATTGAAAATGTAAATGGGAATATAATAATTAGAATAACTGATGTAAGAGGAAGAGTTTTGCAAGAACTTAAAGAAAATGCAAATAATAAGTATGAAACTCAAATTGATTTAAGCAATTATAGTAAAGGAGAATATTTCATCAATGTAATAACAGATAAGAGCAAAAGAATAGAAAAACTTATCCTTAAATAATTATCCTCATTATATTTTGCTATTTACTATGATTGTATGCTTTTTTCTACATACAATTGTTTGAAAATTCTTCATAGTTAGGGATCTCTTTGCTTTGCAAAGCGACAAAGTCTATAATAAATCCCGCACAACGGAAACTGACTTGTCCTGAAAAAAGTTGACACAAAAACCCAAATCAACATGGACAAAAATTTAAGAAAAGAACCCATTACCGATGCATTTCGCTACAAAGTAGTAAGCGATTATTTATACAAAGGTGGC